>Ga0315905_10004610_pt1 | contig 14083 bp, 17 predicted proteins | sample LakEriMetagenome_5_FD_203522 | JGI IMG/M metagenome (GOLD analysis project Ga0315905, IMG submission 203522) | Freshwater fungal communities from buoy surface, Lake Erie, Ohio, United States - Buoy 4 MA121 | ecosystem: Environmental > Aquatic > Freshwater > Lake | place: USA: Lake Erie, Ohio... | reverse complement strand
AACCTATGAACGCCTGTGTGCATACTTACACGAAATCACAAACACCAAGCACACGGAGACGCGGCCCCGGCTGGCGAATACATGGAAGTGTAGAGGATACTAAATTGAGTACCAATAAACAACACACACTCTCTCCTAGGTGTTTCTGGCCAGGAACACCTAGGATCACGCTTGGGTGTGCCTGGCCAGGAACACCTGGGCGTGATCCCAGGTGTTCCCCGGCGGAACGCCTGCGGCGCTTGTGCCCCCTTCGGCGGCCGTGCCCCCCTCCCCTCTCGGGGTGACGCGCTTTTCTCAGAGCAGGGGCCTGGCATCGTCGTCGTCGTGTCGTGTACCAAAATGCCCCAGCCAAGAATCCATCTGCCAGCCAAAGTAGCTGCTTGCAGGTCACAGTCGCCGGAGTGACCAAGCCCATGGCCACAGCCTTCGTCTCCTTCCTTCTAAGGGGGTACACCGTCACGCTTGTGTTGCGTGTATGGGCCTATTTGACCTCTCACGTTGTTCAAGGGGAACCCGTTCTCAGGGGGGAGGGCCCCAAGTTTGTCGGAAGGTAGTGCGCGCTTGCTCCCAGCCTCTGGGCATATTTCTCCACTTCGAAACACGGAACTATTCATAACGGGGGATCTAGAGCGGCGCCCTGGCGTGCGGGAGGGCTCCCAGAGCCAAAAAATACAACATTGTTGGTCCGGATGTAGGGTGCAGGGTTTATACTGTAGTTTTTGGCTCTGGAGCACTGTCAGCTATGCAACGTCCTCAACTTGCGGGGGAAACCCACTGGGCAGGGCAGGTGTGTATCCGGATGCACAAACTGCTTGCTGCCTTTGTGGTGGTGTGGTCTCATCATGTTTATCAGATTTGCTTGCCTGCATGTGACACGGAAGTGATGGAAGTGACAGATATCTCGTGTGTTTTGAAATTGAAGCAAGTGACTGCTACTTGTATGTGGTGCGTTTCGACATTCAAGTACGCTACTGGTGTTTGGACTTTGACTTTGAAGCACGCTTGGCGCGCGCGAGCGCCGCCGCCTCCGACTTGGCCACGGCTTCATACGCACGGATCAAATCAAGGGCCTCGCGCTCCTCTGCCTCCCACAATTCACGGCGCTGGATCTCATCGACGGAGGGTGCGGGAGCAGCGTTGAGCTCGTTTCTCCACGCATGGTCTGCCGAGATGTGCTTTTTAACCGAGCCTCTCCTCCGCCCTTGCTTCCCGCCCTCTTGCTCTGCTTGGATGGCCGCCAGGCAAGGCTGCAAGAGCATTACAGAGGGCGGCGACTGAGGGCCGGCAAGCGCGGGAGCGGCTGGGGAGACGTGGGGGAAGCCTCCACTTTGCCAGGCGGACAACGGATTGAATGTGACTCCGTGCTCCTGCGGCACCTGCTGCCTGCCTGCCTTGGTTTTGCGCGACGCCTTGCTCGCTGGTGCAAAGTCAAGCAGCGAAAACGAGGGCGAGCCTCCCGGGCTTGTTTTGCTCGTGCCTTGCCGAGCGCTCGGGGCAGCCGCACCCTGGTGCGCGGCTGCCGCTGCCCCTGCCACCGCGACGCCCCAAAACAAGTCCTCATCCCCTTGGGGCGCGGGAAGGCAGCGGTTGATACCCTTGCTGTCTCCTGCTCGCGTGTCTGTTAAGGCGTCAGGCGCCCTGGACTCAGTCTGCGCAGGCGAGCCGTTGCCCACGGTCCCAAAACCAGTGCGCCCTCCACCCCAGGTACCAGGAAACGACTTGGCGGCAGCGCCACAACCACTCTGCCTCTGACTACGCGCCTCCGCCTCCTCACTCTGCTGGATCTGGGCAAGAGACTGCACAGGGGGCGACAGCTGCGCCAAGTCTCCAGTCCCGCTGGCCCCTGCTCTGCCCCAACCTGCGCCTCTTAGCGCAGGATTTGGTACGAGCGCCGTGTCGGGCGTGGAGGCAGGCGACGACGGTAGCCCACTTGACAACTTAGCACGCTCTCGATGGCGGCCTTTCTTCGTGTTGCCCTTGCACCCAGCCAGCGACACGCCAAAAATGTTCTCGTCCTCGTCCTCGTCTGCGTCTCGTAGCACTCGATACATTTGCTCCTCTTGTCTGGTTGCAGAGGACGGGCAACAAGGCAGCTCCGAAGGCAAGGATGTCTGGCATGACAAGCGCATGGCAGCTTGCCCAGACACGTGTGGCGTGTTTTCACCGTCTGCGTCTGGCCCAGGAGCAACGGTCTCCTCGTGTGTACGCGGCACGTCGGCAAGCTCCTCGAGCTCCAGGTGAAACTGCTCTGTGTCCTGTTCTGTGTCCTCCATGGCCCACGTCATCTGATGCGAGACTGACTGCACGCCATGCACGCCGTCGACATCGTCTCCAACATGCGTCGCATCCATAAAGCCATACCAGCTTTCCCACGTGGGATGCTGTGCCATGGTCGCGCCCACGTCGTGAGAGCCTGAGCGGGGAGACGGGTCATGGGAATGCGCCACGTATATCGCGCCGTGGGCTCTCTCGCCATCATCAGCCTCGTGCTCAGCCTCCTCGTCGTTTGCCTCTCCCTGGTCTGCCTCTTCCTCATTCGCAGCAACCCAACGCCCCAAAGACGCGCCTCCATGCACCCCATGCACAATCTTGGGGCTGCTGAAAGACGGCAATTGGGCAAGCTGCAGGTCTAGCCGCCGCTGTAACACCCTCCACACGCTTTCGTCTAGGTCGGCGCACAAGCCTGCAGCACGCACACGCGTAGGCAAGTGAGGCAGCTGTGTGGGTAGACAAGTGACAAGTCACAGCTGTGTGCGTCACAAGTCCTCTTTATCAAGGCCAACTGCACACGTGTGTCATGTGCACCGGCCAAGATACACGTGGCACACGAGACACGTGCCACATTACACACGTGTGCAGCGCTCCACATGCGCATGACTCGTCTCGCTGTGCAACCACAGACACCCCGCATACAATGCAAAGACTATTGCCATCTGATTGAATCAAGAGCAAAGACAGTTGCCATCTCATCCCATGAGGCCCCGTCCGCTGGCATTGCAACGGCTGAGACACAGGGATGCCAGCAAACGGTGAGACACAGCATAATTGGCAGACAAAGGATACACTCCACGATCCATTCTCTGGCACGCCAACTGTGGCATGGAAGCACTACAGACACGGCATGCAGCCAATGCACACAGACACTGCCAATGCAGACACGCCATACGCACACACGCACACACGCACACACACACACACACGCATACAGCCAATATATATAGACACGCACACAGCCAATGCATGCTTACAGTCAAAGCAGACACGCCAGACTGCCAAGAAATCAACGCAAAAAACAGCAAGCCGCACTGAGCATGGCGGGTGGCGAATTTGTTAACGGCTCGGCTCATATCCTAGCGGCGCGGCTGACGTATTTCCTAGCCAGAGGCGTCACATGGTGCAAGGAGTGCACCACGCCGGAAACAGGGGAGGCAGGGAGCAAGGCGGCAGCGATGGAAGCTGGCTTGCTCCTCCCTCATTCCTTCTTGCTTGGCTAAGGTGGAGACCGGAGGCAAGGGCGGTGTCGAGGTTGCGGAAGAGGTACTCAATCGCATATGCTCGCAGGCCCGGGCATTCAAACGCCTGGGTAGAAACGCAGATGGTTTAGTCACCCGCGCCTCAAAGGACCAGGCAAAAGCACCACGAGGCAACACCCCACGAGGCAAGCACCCCACGAGCCAGGCGCACTTTGCACCTGCACATGCAAACACCTACACAAGTACACACCTGCGTAAAAGCAAGGCAGCTGGAGAGGTTGGACAGCTCCACCATATCTTGGGCTTTTGACTCACACAGGCTCCGGAGAGTAGGGACACAACAACGAGCCTGAGCCTGCGCGCATGTGCCTGCTCCTCCAGCCGGTGGACGCGAGAGGGGAGGTGATGCAATGCCCAGGATTGCAAGCGCGTGGTGCTGCCCCGCCGCCACGCCTATCGCTCGCCGCAAACCTGCTCTCCCCCCGCCCCCTCACCACACACGTCGCAAGCACGCCATCAAGGTGAGTCAAGTCGCACGACGCACCTATCGCACGACGCACGTGCGATAGGCACGTGCGTCGTGGTCCACATGTGGTGGTGAAGTGGTAGATGGAAACGCAACGGCTCCGCAAAGTTTCATGCAAAGTCGAGCACACACCTCCACCCTCTTACAGCCTCACGCTCTCTGATCCCACGCCTCTGCACCCACAGGTGCTGGTCGGCCTGCTCGAGCGCTTATGCATATGCTTGTGCACTGAAGCAGCGCGTGAGCTGATACGGCTTTGACGAGGAGCCAGCGCCCCACGGGGCCTGTCTCTTGAAGAGGAGCCAGCGCCGACGGGGCCTGGCTGGACGAGGCAGGAGAGTGCCACATCCTGCATGGGGCGCGCACGCATAGACAAAGATAGACGCACCTTGAATGCGCCGCACAGACCACTTGTCGCAGTAGCCCTCTTGCACGTCGCTTCCGCCCCCTTTGCCCGCCACCACCTGCATCCAACACAGTTAAGTTCATCAAACGATCTTTTGGCACAGCTCCATCATCCTACCACCTTGACCCAGCCACCACGGGCGGCAACTATGGAGGCACAGGGCAGGGGCGCCAAGGCGCTGGAGTTTTCAACAGAGCGGTATAAAACTACTGCCACGTTGCCAGGCAGGGCAGGCACGCGCACATGTAGCCCAACCATGCATGCGCCACGTAGAGCAAGCAAGTACTGCCGTGCTGCCACCCACGTCACTCTATATTATATATAGATATATATATTACATATCTATATATAATATATATGAGGTATCTATGTATAATATATATGAGGTCCACGACACTGATGTTGTTGTGGCGTTCTATATCCAACTTGCACAGCTGCCTCCACAGGGACAAGATCACCTCAAAGTCGGCTTGCTCCCTATGCGCCTGCTCTCTGTGCGCTTGCTCCTTGACGGCACCATGCACACGCACGCCGGGCCTCCCGTCCAACGGCGAGCCTGAGGGCCATGAGGACGGCGAACTTGAGGCCGATGCTCCACCTCCTTCAGAAGATAAAGAGCCAGAACGACCCTCGAGTTGGGGGCTTGCCGGAATGGCGGTGGGCGTTCCCGTGGGCGTGCCTGTGGGAGTGCTTGGGGGGGTGCCTTTCGGGGGAGTGCTCTGTGGGGGCATGCGCTTGTTGGCAGACAAAGTCTTGGGGGCAGGAGAGGAGGAGAGGACAAGCTCCAACACCTCCCCCTCTTCCGTCACTGCCAGCGGACGCCCTTTGCTTTGGGGCGCCGACATGCCTCGAACACGCCTGCCCACGCAACAGCGCAGCAAGAGCGCTTTTGGTGCCAGGCTTCTTTTCCTGTCGTTGGCCACCGGAGAAGAGGACGAGGGAGGGGCGGTAGCGGCGGCGTCGGTGTGCTCGACGACAAGCATGTGTCCCGCCAGCAAAACCCACGTGCGCTCATTCTGGGCATGTACTTGGACGCGCGCGCCTTGCTGCATGAGCTGCTGCATGTGGCCTGCGCTCATGGGCAACGACACGCTTCGCACCTTGCCTTGCTGCATGCCCATCAAATAGACAGCAATCCGCGCCGCCTTTTGAGTGGAGGCGACAGGCAACGACGTGGCCAGCGCCGTATACCGATCCGCACAGGATGCTGACACCACATGCCGCTCCGCCATGCTCTCCACGCGGCGCGGCACAGGGCAAGAGGCGTCAAGCAGGGAGTGTCCCAACTGCCCTTGCGTGTTGCTTCCGAACGTCCACACGCCCCCTTGCCTTTCCACCTGCCCGCTTCCGCATGTCACGTCCAGCCGAGGCCACCGATCTACCAGTCCGAGTGCCTCCCACCCACACTAGATAACAGCGACAAGACAGTGCAACAAGGCAACTCAAACGCCCAACCCTGTGTTGCAGGCCAGCTTGGAGAGAGCACGGGGAAGGGCGGTAAGGGGGGGATGCACAGAAGGTGGGCTAATAGGAGGATAGGCTAGGAGACCAAGACGGAGTGGTGTACGCCAGCGCCGGCCGACACGATACAAGTCTTTGTGGGGAGGAGCAAACGCCGGGGAGCAAGCTCAAACTCGCCCACCGCCGCAGCGCCCTTGCCTCCCGGTGGCCCCAGCCCCAGTTGTCCAAATCTGTTACATCCCCACGCGAACACGGCGCCCGAGTCGATGACGGCTAGCGAGTGATTGTCCGACACGGCAACCCAGGTCACGCGGAGCGAGCGGAGAGCATGCACCTCGTGGAAGGCGGCTTGTGAGCTGTTTGAGCCAAGGCCCAGGCGACCACCGCTGCCCACCCCTGAGGTCCACACGCTTCCCGCGCCTGTGACAACCACGGTATGCATGTTTGAGGTGGCGACCAAGGCCGCACTCGTCGGCACCTGCCCAACCTGTGTCGGCGTCTTTCCGCCTTCCCTTTCACCAAGCTGGAAAGAAGTGGCTGTGCCCCACGCGAATAAGGCCCCGTGCTTGCTTTCCTTTATGTAGGGCGCAAGAATCCGCGACACCTGCCCGCCCACCCACACACCAAGAGTTGAAAAGATAGACGAGTGCTGAGAATTGGGACCGAGTGGCAAGGCATGCAATTATTGCCGCTTATAAATTCATCAACTTCTTTTTTAGGTATTCGAGGATTGGGACACAGGATGCAGATCGTGGCGGGCGGCAACCTCGTCGAGAGCACACAGACGACGTTTGTCGCGCGCCTCCAGCCTAGCACCGCCACGCAACAGCTCGCATGCAACGATCAGATCGCCCATCGCGATGGCCCGGTGCACGAGGGTGCGCGAGTCGGATGACCCACGCACGTCACATGCTCCACCTGTCCAGCACAAGCACGAGTCACAGCCCAGCAGCAGACAATAATGATGCGGCGCAAAGGTAGATGTGCACGTATGGGTCTGCCGCGTCGGCTGCATGTGCATCTACCTCAGCAGTTGCAGGCAAGGCGCAGAGGCAAGGCGTGCGCATGAGCGTGCGCGTGGAGCAGCCGCGCGGTTTGTGCTGCAAGCTTCATCATTTGTGCGGACATGATGCATACTGCCTGACGGACTCTCACATCGGGCCTGCGAGACCATGTGCTGCACATCATGGTACATGATGCATATCGGGCCTGCGAGCCAATATGATCCATATACATGACGCACGGCTGACGGCCTTGCATACCGGTCCTGCGAGCCTATATGCTGCACATCATGGTACATGATGCATATCGGGCCTGCGAGCCCATATGCTCCATATACATGATGCATATGGTCTGACGGCCTTGCCTGCGAGCCTACATGCTGCACATCATGGTACATGATTCATATCGGGCTTGCGAGCCCATATGATCCATGTACATGATGCATACGAAGAGTGACTGCATCACACCTGCCTCCACGAGCACGCGCACCATGTCCGCACGCCGCGCATCCACCGCCGCCATCTGATCGCCGCCGCATTCTGGTGGTCAGTTGCGAGCGTTGCAAACAGTTGACAGTTGCGGTGCCTCGCAAGGTGAGCATGGGACGGACCATCGGAGTGACGCCCTCGAATGCAGTGTTGACGTGCAGTGACGTCTCCTCCCTGTCTGAGGACCCGCGGTCGAGCAGGGCGGCCACTTGGTCCACAGTGCCTCTTCTCACCATTTCGAGGAGTCGCCTGGGCACGTTCTGCTCCATCCTGCGTCCTTAAAAGCAGCGCGCAATACGGACAATGGGCACGGCGAGGGGATCCACCCGCGCCACCTTCAGCTGAGAGCTCTGAACGGGCCTCGAGCGTTGCGCTACATGGGTCTCCGTCAAAATGACACGAACCACGCCCGTCCCTGAGTCCCTCAGCCCCGATCGGCTGGGTATGTAAAAAAACAAAAAAAAACAAAAATTCCTCTCCGTGTTCTTGACAGGACACGGAGGTAACGGGGGGGCTGACTCGATAAGTGGGACTCGAGGAAAGACCGCGGGGCTGCACCGGACAGGAGAAAACGTAGGAGCTGGCAAAGGTGCCTGGGCCAGGCAGCGCCAGTTGGCGGTTGGACTCGTGTGCGATTGCCCTCATCGGGCGCTCGCGCGCTCTCGTGCGCTCGTGAGCGCACGCCCGCGTGATGCAGGACGCGGGCGAACCCGTGGACTCCTCGCGCGGGCACACTGCCGTCATTGGCGACTATTACGAGGTGGGGCAACGGCTGACACAGGATGCGATGGGTGCGGGCGGAGAGGTGGTGCGTGGGAGGCGGCTCGAGGACAACCAGGAGTTCGCCATCAAGGTGATCCGCTTCAGCAACTCGCGCGAGGACCGCTCGCAAATCCAGGCCATGACTGAGGTCAATCACCCCGGCATCATCAAGCTGGAGGACTGGTTCGAGACCAAGGACATGCTGTACCTGGTGATGGAGATGGCGCGCGGCGGTGAGTTGTTCGGGCGCATTGCCGAAAAAACCAAGTTCACCGAGCACGATGCCGCCAACTGCTTCCGCCAGGTGCTCGAGGCCATCGGGCACATGCACGCCCGTGGCATGGTGCACTGCGACCTCAAGCCTGAAAACATTCTGTATGAGGATGACACGGACAAGCAAATAAAGATTGCAGACTTTGGCTTCGCGCAGTTCATTCCCGGCGGGCAGGAAGGCGGGCAGCACCTCACACGGCAGCTGGGCACGTTATCCTACACGTCACCCGAAATTCTGCTGAACCAGGGTTACACTACCAAGGCTGACATGTGGAGTCTGGGCGTTATCCTGTACATTCTCTTGTCCGGCATTCCTCCCTTCGGCAAGCGGCGGGGCGAGACGGATCGAGACGTGCGGCACCACATCACTAACGGCCGCTGGCGCTTCTATGAGACCCACTTTGCCAATGTGTCGGCCGAGGCCAAAGATTTGGTGTCCAGACTACTAGTCGTCGATCCAAGGAGGCGCCTGGACTACCAAACGGCGCTGGAGCACCCGTGGATTCAGGGGCACGCGCCTGCACAACCACTGGGTGAGACTTTCATCGTGGAGCTGGGCAACTTCAACAATCTCCGTGGCATGTACAAGTTGTCATCCCATGCGCTCGCGGGGCTCGTATCAAGGTTTGCGCAGCCTGATGCGATTGCGGCCATTTCGGCCGACTCGCAAAACATTCCGAGGGTTTTGCAAGAGGGCTCCATTCAGCCCATCGTTTCCCTCGCATACTCCAAGGCGGACCAGGAGCGTGAGTCGGCCTGTAATGCCCTCGCAAATTTGGCGCTCCGTGACGAATTCCAGGAACTGATTGTGCGGGAGGGGGGCCTGCGGCGGCTGAACCAGCTGGCGCTCAAGGAGCCGGCACAATCGTCCAACGTGCGCTTTTTTGTCGCCCTTGCCCTCGCGCGTCTTGCCAAGCAACCCGACGTGCGCATCCCCATGTTAGACAGCAGCGTGAATGCGGACGAATGCAACACCACAGTGCGAGCGTTGGTGCAGCTGGGGCAACCGCCGCCGACGAACCCTTCGCGAGCCTCGCGGCAGGCCATCGATGCCTTGTCCCTCTTGGCCCTGGAGGATCAACTGCATCGAGTCCTCTTGCTTGCTGCCATTCCTGATCGCTCTGTGCAAGGTGGCCAGCGACCGGCAGTCTTAGAAGCGTTGCTGTGGCAAGCGGCCGAGATACAGCCCTCGGATTTCAAGCGCGGGGCTCTTTTGGCACTGCGCGCCTTCATGTTGCACGCCACCCAAGACCCCCCGCTGCTCCAGGTGCTGAATGACCAGCTCAACTTCATCTGGGAGGTTTCCAACCAAACGCGAAGTACAGCAACAGCAACATCCGTGGCCACGAATGACGCGGCGAACCGACTGAGCGGGATGGTTTCAATGATGCTGGTGATGCAGGACAACGGCTTGCTACCTGAGTTGGTGGAAAAAGCGGGTGCCCAACAGTGGCACGCCACTCTCGATGCCCCTGGCGCCCCGACTACGGCGCCCAAAATCTACACCGACGACGCGCCCCCTGAGCTGAATCGAACGGTGTCGCAGGTATCTGGCGTTACTTGCTGCCCTCTTGTCTGCCGGTGCTTCCTGCCCTCTTGCTGTCGGTTGTGTCTTCTCCTGCCGTGCCAGTGTGGGCTTGCCACGTGCCGCTACTCGTGCTGCTACTCGTTTCATGTGCTTCTTCTCGCATCTATCCCTCCATGTACACATGCCTCTCCTGCTTGCGCCGTGCAAGAGGGAGAAAGAGTGAACCAGGCGCGTGTTTGGGAGGGACTTCAGAGGCAAAGCACGAGGGCAGGCACGAGGAGACGAGGAGCTGACGTTGCATGGTGACGAGACATCTGAGGCATTGCATGCCTGCGGTGCTGCGGTGTGCGCAGATCTTCAGCGCGATGGACCTTAATCCATACCGCCAGCACCTCAAGCTCGCTGCCGACCTCGTCAGAGAGGTATGCCCCCCCAGCGTGCGTCATGGCCGCGCCCTGGGCATGGGCAAGACGGATGCGTTCGTGAGGCTGAGAACATTTGTGCCCTGCAGGTCACTGGGCGGGATGAAACATCGATGCTAACGGAAGAGGAGCCGATGCATTTCAGCGTGTCACCAGAGAGTCGCTCCCGCCTCGAGTTGGTCAGTGCGCCCCGCTGCCGTGCTCACTGCAGAGGATGCTGATTTAGATGAGTTGCTGGGCGCAAGTGACGGCGCCAATGTCTTGCCTTGCGTGGAGGCATGCAGCAGTTATTGCGGTTGTCGTGGTTGGCGTCACATGCCAGTGTGACGCCTGTCCTCTGTCCCATCTTCACGCGCAAAAGGGGATAGCGCGCTGATGCTCTCGGCGTGTTTGCTCTTTTTGTCAAACAGGCGCAACAGCAACTGGTCAAGGACAGAAACACGTTGATACAGAAGGTCTGCCAGATAGGTCAAGGCAAGCGAGCAAACCTACCGACTCCCGTGCAGGAGGTCCTGGCCGACCTGACAAATTTCATTCTGCGCTTCGATGACCTCATTCACGACATTGCCCGGGACGACCGAGGGTAGGCTCATAGGCGGGGATCGGTGCCATCACAGCCGGTGGTGTTGTGGTTGGCGCGTCAACACTAGGCATGGCGGAAAGGGGACGGTGGATGAGGACAAGTTGAAGAGCAGCAGGCGAGACTTTTGGACTTCGAGGACTACTCCGACGCTTTCATTTCATGTATCAGAATGCATTCCCACCACATTCAGTGCGCTGGCCTGATCCAACAATAAGCTATCAAGCTGCTGGTTGGGCATGCGAACACATGCTATCAAGTTGCACATGCGCAAGTTGCACATGCGCAAGTTCCAGCCGTTCCGGCGAACGATCCCTAGAACCCATAGACACTTGGTCGAGGTCGCCCAACCCTCCCTCCTCTCAAGGCAATTCCTTTGTGTAGAGATTTTTATAATGAAACGAGCTACACAAGTGAACAAGAAAAGAGGCAGGGGAGAGGGAGAGGGAGAGAGGCACCCATTGCTTTCGAGTTTCTATTCATTGCTCTCTCTACATAATGTATGCCATACAGACATATCACGTTTGTATGTAATACGTGTGTGTGTCTGTGTGTGTGTGCCTGTGTGTGTGTAGATACACACACACACAGGCTTTCTGACACATGCGTATGCAGCTTAAATGTATCATGCAGTGGATGATGTATGCCGACTCGGAAACGTTCTTGTGTGTATCCACGCCCATTTCTACAGCGTGTAGCTCTGTGCATGTATGTGTGTATGTGTATGGGTGTGCATTCGTGCGTGTGAGTGTGTGTATGGTGCTCATGTATGTATTCACGATATCTGGTATACATAACAGGTATCTAAAATGTACTATATTTATACGTGTGTGTGTAGATGCACGCACACACGGGCATTCTGACACATGCTCGTATATGAATACATTCGTGCACATATCTCTGTGTGTATTTATGTATGAAATGATTGTATTAAAATCTGCATCCAGCTCTCCGTCTGTTCAGTCCATCTCTCCATCTGTGCATATACATGCACTCTGCACACGCGCACACGCACATGGTCGCATTCATGCATGCGTTCATGAAAACATGTACATATACAGACCGGTTGAGCGAGAGAACACACACACACACACACACACACTTACTCACTCACACCAGCACACAGACAATGTATATGCTTCTCTCTCTGATATTTACTCACAGCAAATATCAGAATATATTCATACTACGAATATATTCTTAGTATGCATGGTGCTTGAGCACGCAACGTGTGCGTCTGTGCTGTGAGGGAGAGCTTGTCTAGCCGGTGTTTCCGCTGGCTGCATGCAGCCCAAGTGCACGCACGGCCACAAAAAAAGATATTATTATTATACCTGTCGGTTGACAGGCGGTTGTGTGAGGATGGAGCCAACCGCCTGCCAACGTGCGTATTGGCCACCCCTCCCGAGTTCGGTTCACAAGTGCGATGGAGGTAAACTCACTGTTCAGCCGTGGGGCTCTACCGCTGCGCGCTGCGCTCATCTTCCGTATACTCCTCCTCCTCCTCTCCCGTAGAGCACACATGTATCCTCCTCCTCATACACATGTATCCTCCTCCTCATACACATGTGTCCTCATCCTCAGTATACTCCTCCTCTCCCGTAGAGCACACGCACACCAAGAGAGAGTATATTTATTGGTACTCAGTTTAGCAGCCTCTACACCGCAGTGGATTCACCAGCCGAAGCCGCGCGATCTGACCGACGCTTTGCGGTGAAGCGGTTGTGTTACTCAGGGGCTACAGAGCGAATTGAGCACATTTTGTGGGTAGTAATTCGCTAAACCTATCACCGACGTTAGAATGTGTTACTCAGGGGTTACAGAGCCAATTGAGCAGTAGCTGGGTGCCAGTAAAGGACACGCCGTTGCCCTTGCGCACTTTGCTCTCTGTCTCGTGCAAGATTTTCTGTCGTGAGAAGTAGGAAAGGCAGTATTCAGACAGACCAGGAGCACGCCCACACGCCCATGTATGAGCACGCCCACACGCCCACACATGGACAAAGAAACATGAGGGTGACCACCTGATTCCAGTAGTGCGTTCCGTCGTGCGACCGATCCTCACGCCCGTGCGTCAGGGCATGCAAATCGAGTATGCCGACGCCGGCCTCTCGCATCATTTTCACCGCTATGCGATTGGCCTCCTGCCACAACACAGGCAACACAAAGCCAAAACAAACCAAAGGCAGGAAATCAGGCGTAGCAACACGCGTAGCAGGGTGGCAGAAGGCAGCACAGTGTTGGGAATTAGGCACAAGAGGCGTAGGAACAGGCAAAGGATGCCGAGTAGACCATGACAGGGAGACCTGCATGCGAGGGTCATTAGCAACACATTAGCAACACATTAGCAACACATTTAGCAACACACCTGCATGCGAGGGTCATTCATGTAGCGCCCAGGATTAGCGCCAAAGTCCCAGCCAGCATCCAAGGTGCAGTCATGGAGGGCCTCTCCTGTGCGCCACATCACGGTGCCCTTTACCTGACACACACAATGCAAAATGACATCAACAGTACGGTGTCAAAAGAGACGTAGTGCGGTGTCAAAAGAGACGTAGTACTGTGGGACAGCGCGCCACCGACTTGTCAAGGACCGGGCGACATCAGCAGCAGAGCTGGACGGCAGAGAGAGCAAGGGGCACGCTTTCGTGGGGCGCAGGCTATCATACGAAGCAGCCGCGAGGGCAAAAGCACGCCACTGGCCTGCCTTCTCCTGCCTCGTCGTGTGCTCGCTGCGCGCGGCGAATGCTGCAGGCATCACACGCAAGACGCGTGCAGCTCAAGGCCCGGTGCAAGTGCTCTGGCAGCGGCAGGTGTGTTACCTTAGGGATGACATGTTGTATGAGGAGAGCGAGGTTGGAGGCATAGTCAGCCAGCGGCGCTTTGAGGATGTCGAAAATCTGGGAGCCCAAGACCACGATGCTGTCCGGACTGTCGGCCTCTGTGCCAATGCTATGCAGCAGGTCTGTGAGAGTCGTGTTGAACGCCAGCCGTCCGGTTCGATCATCGACACGTCCAAGAGGCGGATCCGTAAAGAGAACATGATCGGCAAAGCGCGCGAACCAGTGGAAGGCCACCCGCACCCCTGAGTCCCCTGCAGCATATCCGAGGTCTTCATGCTCCTTGCTTGCGTTGCCTGTCGCCAAATCATCGCGCGCCATGCCA
>Ga0315905_10004608_pt1 | contig 14083 bp, 16 predicted proteins | sample LakEriMetagenome_5_FD_203522 | JGI IMG/M metagenome (GOLD analysis project Ga0315905, IMG submission 203522) | Freshwater fungal communities from buoy surface, Lake Erie, Ohio, United States - Buoy 4 MA121 | ecosystem: Environmental > Aquatic > Freshwater > Lake | place: USA: Lake Erie, Ohio... | reverse complement strand
AGCTAGGAATAACGGCTAAGTCAGAACAAGAGCTAACCAATCAATTGAAGCAGATGGTCGACGCCGGAGTAACCTCACTAGGACCAGTCAAACTAACAAAGCTAGACCGTAACGGAAAGCCAGTACCACTTAATGGGATGGAGCTGGTAACGGCGTTAGTAGGCGGCATGTCTCAGGACAACGTAGTTAACGGAAAACGTAGTCCACTTGAGTTGGCGGCCGAGGGAGTTAAGGCAGCGACTGATAAAGTCACAGAAGTAGAGACAAGAAAGACTAACGTAGCAAACACAGTTGAGACCCTCTTCAAGTCAAACTCCGGTACAGGTAAGCGGTTGGGAGATAACGCACGCGCGCTTACTAGCTCCCTCCCTAAAAACCGGGAACTGATGGACCAACTAACTAGTATTATAGAGCACGGACCTACTAGTAACACTGGTTGGGCTAACAGACATGTCGCACACAGAGAGTCCATTCGCCTGCTAGAAAAGGAAATTCCACAGCTAGAGCGAGACTTGGCGACGCTTAGGAATGACCGGAGTATTAGGGATTACGGAAAAGACCCGGCCATACAAGCCGAGATGCAGGCACTTGAGCGTGCAATAGCCGACGCCAAGCGGATGGCAAACTTCATATCAGACGTCACCAATGGACGAGTAACGAAGGATAGCAAACTTCCAGACTGGTTTAAGAACGCCCCTAGAACTGCGTACCTCACGATGCCTTTTGGTAAAGTACGCACGTGATGGTGCCGGTGAACCTAGACCATCAGCGGCCGACTCAAGGAATCCCAATCTAAAATCAAAGTCTGACCAAATCTAAGGGCGATAAGTAGCATGGTAACACTCATCGAACAGCTTCGTCAAGCAAATGCACCACAACCAAAGCAGCCCTCCCTGGTCTCGCAGCTCCAGGGCCAGCAGACGCAGCTGCAGCAGGCAGCCCGTGCCACGCAGGCAGGGGCCGGAGGCCTTGGCTTTACCGGAGCAGGCCGCGGCTCCCGCCAGGCCGAGCGCTTCGCCCTCCAGGAAGTCGCTGGACAGGAACAGCAACTCAAGCAGGCAGAGCAGATGCAGGCAGCCCAGGTCGACCAGGCTCAGCGTCAGCAGGAGCAGCAGTTCCAGTTCCAAGCACAGGACCAGGAAGAGCGGGTCCTCAATGCCCGCATGGAATGGAGTAACCAGGCGGCCCAGGTCATCGGACAGTTCAGCAAGGAATCCTTTAAGTTGGAGCAGGCACGTACAAAGAGTGCGGTAGAGTTTAGCGCATCCCTAATGCGACTCGCCAACGAGGACTATGTTGAGCGGTTGCGTATGGAAGGCCAACGCAGTAGACTGGACGACGAGTTATCTTTCAAGGAGGCAATGACGAAGAGTGTCTTTGAGGAGGAGTTGGACATGTTCATAGGAGACCTGAACTTCCGCTCCATCGTCATGGCCGATGCCAGGGCCCACAGGGAGGCTCTTGCTGCCGTGGACATCAACTTCGCCCTCCAGATGGCCAACAGCTCGGCAGCTGCAGCCGCAGCAACCCAGCAGTGGCAGGCTATTGGTACCGGAATCTCTGCTACCAGCGATGTCATCAAGGCCTACGCCGCAAATCAAGCCAGCCAACCCAAAGCGGACGAAGGATAACATAAGATGGGTGCACGCATCGGCCAGATGGCCTCCCAGTTCCCACAGCAGAACGAACAGATTGGTAAGAGCCTGGCTGAAGGTCGGGCCGCCCAGATACGTGCAGCCGTGACCGGCACTGCGGCAGCTGGACGCCCAATGGCCCGCGGCACGCTTGGGCAGGCCGCGGCCCAGAGCATCCAGCAGCAAGCGCAGCCACAGCTCCAAGCCCGTCAGCAGACGCTGCAGCAACAAGGTCAGATGGCCCAGATGCAGTTGCAGGAAGGCGCTCTACAGAAGGCGCAGCGTCTCCAGGACCGCAAAGTCGCTAGCGCCAGACAAGAGCGGGAGAACCTGCTTGCCCTGAACCAGCTTCAGAAGGGCCTTGGAGACTCCATTTTCACCCAGCAGATGCAGTTTCAGAAGGACGAATTGAACAGGGCCGTCTTCACCGAACGTCAACTGATGGACTACAAGGTGATGAGCGCCAAACGCGGAGAAGACTTGGCCAACTATCAGCAGATGGTGACACAGGCCAGCCAGTTCCGCATGCAGTTGCTCAAGACTTCCTACCAGCGGATTCAGGAACAGCTGCAGATGAATTTTACTCTCAATGAGCAGGAGAAAGACCAAGCCCAGGAACTTCAACTCCTGGAAGCTAAGCGTGTCATCGAAGAGAAGATTGCTAAGGAGCAGGCTGAGCAAGCCAACCGTGGAGCCATGTTCAGCGCCATCGGGACGATGGGAGGCATTGCTGCCGGCGTAGCTCTGACTGTGGCCACAGGCGGCACGGGTGCTGTAGCAATCGGAGCGGCCGCAGCTGCAGGTGGAGCCCTTGGGGGAGCCGGCGGCGGTGCACTTGCTGCAAACGAAAACAAGAATAGGTCTATGCCCTCGGGCGGAATGTCTCCTTCCTCCGGGTCCGGACTCGGCCCCACAACTTACGGCAGGTAAACACGTTATGAGCGCGACGACTAGACTGGTCCAGGACCTCATTGAAAAGTACCGCGGCGCGGATGATGCCGAGCGTCTCATCTTGCAGGAGTTGGGCCCGGCAGCAACCGAGGCAGACAAGGTAGCAGTGAAGGCGGCTGTCGGAGGCTCGCCTGCCGCTGCTACAGCGCTGTCTCCCCAAGACATCCAGGCCCGCGCGGCACAGAGGCCACCCGCACGCTCTATCACCGACCTTGCTGACCCGCTCTCGGTTGGACCAGAGCGCAGTATGTTCCCTGGTAAGCCTGAGATGCCTGCCCCGCTCCGCGCACTCCAAGGTGGACAGCCTGCGCCTAAGGAACCAGTCCAATTGACCGATGGCGGTACACTGTCCCCGGAGGCCATGGGTGCCCTGCATGAGCGCGTACAGCCAGGTAAGTCTAGGGCCGGCGCAAAGGCGTTCGCGGGAGGCGCTCTCCTTGGGGCCGGTGCAGCTGGCGGACTCATTGCAGGGCAGCGGCCAGTAGAACAAGCTAAGCAGCCCGAGCCGGTACCACAGAAGCCCTCCCCCAAGGCCGTAGCTGAGGGGAAGAAGGAATTGAAGCAGGTCGTCAGTGAGAGCAAGGAGGAATATCCACTCTCAAACTCGCTCAAGCTGACCTCGCCTGAGGACGTAGGAGCTGCTTTGCGTGCCGCAGATAAGGATACGCCGGACAGCAAGCTCTCCCCGGACGTTCGCAAAGACTTCGCAGCCAAGCGCGGCGAGCTAGAGAATCGGATGAAGGACGCCGAAAAGATGTACGTGGAGGCCCTCGCCGCGGGCAAGGAAGACCGCCAACGTCGTGACATGATTATCGCCGTTGCTGGGGTGGTTGAGCGTCTCGGCCTCGCCCTCACCTCCTACTTCGCAGCCAAGCAGGGCATGGCTATGGGTGCGCCTGTAGCGAGTAGCCTTAAGATTCAACCCTCCGACGCTAACGCTGCCTTTGACCGCAGCCTGCGCGAGTACGACCAGCTCGTCGAAGAGCAGAAGGGCCTCTTCTCGTTCCGTACTCGTGGCGTGGAGCGTGAGCAGGAGATGCTCGGTCGTCAGGAAGAGAAGTTCGGCGAGGCGGAACAACGCAAAGTAGAACGTGCCGAGGACCGTGGATTCGCCGAAGGGAAGCTGGCCGAGGACAAGCGTCAGTTCGAGGAGGCCCAGCGCCTCCGTCGCGAGGAAGGCGAGGCAGAGCGCCAGAGCCGCGAGCGTATCGCTAGCATGGGCTCCGAGTCCCGTATCGAGGCCGCCAACATCCGGGCCGCTGCACAGGCTGCCCGCAGCTCCCTGAACAATGCACGTGAGGAAGCAAAGAGGGACGCAACCAAGTCGGACGCCTACAAGAAGCTGGAAGGCGCCTTGGCCGTCCTGAAGAGTAAACCATCCGACAAGACCGCCCTTCGTACCTTCACCGAGTCTGCTACCGTCCTTGGTATGCCTCCTGAAGAGCAGGACGAGGTAGTTACGGCAGCCTCGGGTAAGGGGCTCTTTACCTTTCAGGACGTCGAAAAGGCCCGTGACATGACCTCCAAATATGCCCCCGGGCAGGCTAGTGGAACCCCGCAGGCTGGCGCAGCGCCAGCAGGCATGGTACGCTTACGGAACCCAGAGACCGGTAAGGTCCATGAGATGACGGAAGCAGAGGCTGCGGAGGCTCGCAAGTATGGCTATACCGACGTTCGGTAAACCAGTAGCGGAGGGAACTCCTCCGGACTCCCCCAAAGTTCCGCAGTTCGGGAAGCCTGTAGAGGAACCGACTGCGGGCCCTGCCGTGCCTTCGTTCGGTAAGCCCGTCGAGGCTCCTTCGGAGAAAGGCCTCCTCTCGCGTCCTGTCACCGACAGTGAACTACAAGTCATTGCAGAGCACCACGGTGTTGACTGGAAGGCATTGAGCGAGAGCGTAGAGTTCATGGGAGGCTCGCGGGAAGGCGGAGCACCAAGCGCAGGCGAACAGGCTGTGCGCGGCGCGAAGGAGGTAGCTGGCTTCCTCGGACAGAGCGTAGGTATGAACATCCCGCAGAAGCTGGTCATCGAGATGCAGGATGACCCTAAGATGCGCGCAGCGTTGTACGACCTGCGTGCGTTGGCTGACGAAAAGAAGGGCTATGGCAGGGATGTGGCCGAGATTGGAGCTAGCATCACCTCTGCCGTGGGCCTTGGCCGGGCGGCTGCTAAGGGTGCGGCGCGTGCTCTTGGACAGACTGAGGCTGCAAAGCGTGCCGTCACCAGCTACGACGTTGCGTCGGCGGTCGGTGGAGGAGCTACCTCTGGCTTCGCTGGAGCGAAACCGGACGAGGAACTACGTCAGGCAGCTATCGGGGGCGGACTAGGCTTGGCAGGCTACGGAGTAGTGGCCGGCGCAGCTAAGCTTCTACAGCGCTCCTACCGCAAGGGCGTGGAGAGTGCAGCAGAACAGGCAGCCACTGACCCCAACATAACGGAGGCCCTGGCAGAGAAGGCGACGAAGACTCAAGATGTGGACGCTGTCTCGGCACGCGCCCTCACATTGGTGGAGGGCGGTGCCAGAGACGCGGACCAAATAGCCAAACTTGCAGAGGACCCAGCACAGCTCCAGCGCGCAGCTAAGCAGGCAATGGAAGACATGGACCCGGCGAGCCTCAAGGAGATGAGAGACGAGCTGGCAGACCAGAAGATTCGACCAGAGCAGGAAGCAGCATACGTGATGCAGCGGCGCGCGGATGCAGATGCCATCGAGCTGGCTCAGTTCCTATCCCGCTCAGAGCGTTCTCTGCCCATGAGCGAAGCCCGTAAGGTCGTAAACGAGTACGTGGCACGTGAGGGAGCACCATACGTGCAGCGGGCCTTTGAGGCCATGCGCGATGTGCGCAATGCAAGGAAGATGGTCGGCGAGACAGTCCAGAGGCTGGACACCGACGAGGGCGCCATCGGTAACTTCATCTCGACGGGCTTCCGCGATGCACGCTATGCCTACAACAAGTTTGATGCCCGCCTTGGCACAGAGGCAACGAGTATTGTCGACCAACTGAGCACGGCACTCAATCGTTACACGGTCCGTCTCGGCGCCGAAATTCCCGACCTCAAGCGATTGACTGACCTCGCACAGGCAGCCCAGGTCCGCACCGAAGACCTTTACAGGGTACTCGACAGCGGTGTTGAGGTTCCTACTGACACGCCCAGCGGGCAGGTTGTACAGGCCTGGCGTGACTTCTTCGAGAGGCTGCGCGCGGATGCTAATCTGGCATTCGAGGCTGGTGTCATCAAACCCTTCACCCGCGAGGTCAACGGCAAACAGGTCACCTCTTACGTCCCGCACATGACTGTATCTCGCTCTGAGATGGCGGTGCGTCTCCGTGACATCGTAGAGGGATTGGACGCCACACACGGGACCCGAATTCTATCAGCACAAGCTACGCCTGAACAGCTTAAGGGACTCGCGCAGGACGCTCGTTGGAAGCAACTACAAGAGGCAACGAAGTACCTTGAGCCTATCGGTGCGCGGTCAGTGAGTCTTTCCGACATCGCGGCTGCCTATAAAGACGTTGTGAGTGGAAAGCCCCTCAAGCGCGAGCCTGTCAGTGATGCTAGTGCAGCCTTCCAGCGTACCATGGAGGAGGTCCCAGAGCTGCTTCGTGAGACGGACGTCGGCAAGCTGGCCTCTCGTTGGATGCTCGGGACGTTCAAGCATGCCTACATGCGCGACGGCCTCCTCAAGCTACAGCGCTTCCGCGACCTAGCTGCTGTCCGGGGAGACAAACAGGCTGCTGACTACGCAGAGAAGCACCTCATCGACCTCATCGCCCCGTCGGCACGCAGGACGGCAGCAAACTATTTGGCATCTGTACGTCTCAAGACATACATGCGCCTCCAAAAGATGGCGCAGGAGAGCCCCCTGCCGGGTGCTCGGGCCCTGGCTGAGTGGCTATCCGACGACTCGCAGGCCCTATCCATCATCGCACGCCAGGTCTACCCCAACTTCCTAGGCTGCTTTAGCGTACGTGCGGCCCTCACCAACCTCACTCAACCATTCCTCGTCACCATACCAGAGCTGGGCTACAAGTATGCCACGCCCAAGGTCCTCAGCGCTTACGCGCAGGTGATGCAGGACCTGAGTAAGGGCCGTACCTTTGTTCTCAAGGATGCCTCCGTGGCGACCGAGCTGGGCGCCAAGGTGGGGGACACAGTGACCAGCAGGAACCTGGCACACTTCCTCCGCAACGAGGGGCAGCTCCAGCGTCAGTGGACCAGTGAGCTGGAGGCTGCCGTCTCCTCCTCCATCCGTGAGGGCTGGATTGGTCGCGCTACCAAGGGTGCCATCGAGAAGTATACCAACCTAGCCATGTATATGTACGAGGGAGCGGAGAAGGCAAACCGTGCAGTAGCCCTTAACGTCGCTGACTCCATCACGCGTGACCTCCTGTCTGGGAGTGCAGACGCACGCAAGTTCATGCTAACGGTGGAGCCTGCCTACCGGACCCGCTTCCAGCAGCTACTGAAGCAAGGGAACCAGACGCAGCTCCAGGAGGCTGTGCGCAACTTCGTGGTCGGTCGTACCATCTTTAACTACGACAAGGCCGCCCTGTCCGAGTACGGTCGTTCCATGGGACATCTGTTCAGCACCTTCACCAAGTGGCCCCTCAGCGTTGCCTCTAATGTACTGGAGGAATACGAGACGAAGGGAATAGGGAAAGGGAGTGCCCGCGTGGCAGCAAAGTATGTGCTACCATTCGCGGCCCTTTATACTTTCAGTCACCTCCTGGAGGACGAGGAGGGGCCGAGTCCGCAGCAGCAATTCCTATTCGGTAAGCAAGGTATCCAGGCGGCAGCCCCCATAGGCTCCGTCAAGGCCGTACTGTCCGGCGACCTCCTGGCTCCTCCCGTCCTTGGCGTCCCCGGCGCAGTCCTGCAAGCCCTGGTGACAGCAGACCCAGAGAAGGGACTCAAGGCCGTCGAGAATGCCTTCAGCTCCTTCGTGCCCGGGGCTGGACTAATGCGTTTCTTTTTCATAGACTTGCCACGTGCAACCGGTGAGGAGCCTGAGGGCAGGACCGCCGGAGAACTTACATCCAAGGCCGCAGGCCTGCGCGAAGAATGAGGAGGCTACATGGACCAGAACAGAGCTAATCAAGTCCGAGGACTTCTCGGACGCATCAAGGCAGACGGACTCGTGAGTCTTCGTCAGAGACAGCGGTCAGCAGAAGGCAAGGGAGAGGACCAACTCAGGGAACTGCTGGACCTGGGAGGCCCCGAGGCTGCCCTTCCGCAGACCGTAGGGGCCCCGGTCCCTATTCTGTCCGAGGAGGAGCAAGAGTCACCTGAGACAGAAACTCTACCTCCTCGGAGAGGCAATCGACCTTCTCGTCCAGCGCCTTGACTGCTCGGTTGAGGCTGCCCAGACCCTGAACCACGAGTGAGATGCCCTTGACTAGCTCGGTCAGGAGCACCGCCGTGTCGACGTACTCGGGAGCAGACTTTGCTGGAGTCGACTCCTGAGCCTTGGCCGCCGGTCGCTTCGTACCATCGCCGTCCACAACAGAGAGGTGCTTAGCCTTCTGTGCGAGGCGTATCTTACGGCGCTCTTCTGGAGTCAGCCTTGCGCGTCCAGCGCCACCCTTATCTGCCATGACGGAAGCTCCTCGATAGAAAGGGACTTGAAGAGGGTGAGGACCACGGCAAGCTCGGCTTCCTCACCCGGCAAGTATCGCCCACAGAGACTCGCATGTCCATGCTCTAATAGGGCAGGATTGAGGTCCACAAGTACGGGATGCTTAGTGGGAGAAACGCGGCCATAGGAGAGCTTAAGTACTGTACCGGCTGGCAAGCCCATGTCGCCCTGCTTAGCTGTCTTAGCCACAAGGGTAGACACCTCGGGATTGCCGAGATATAATCCCCTAGACTTTGGGGCTAATTCGACGGAGTGCTTGAGGCGCTCCGATAAGCCCAGAAGAGACATGGTAATCTGACCTTCGGCCAACCTAACGAGCATGAGGACCTCCAACGTGTTCTTTACCAGTGAAGAGTTTGCTTGCAAGTGTAAGAACAAGCACTGCGAGGGCAAGCCACCTAAGCTTGCCATGCAGAGCACTCTCGTGCAAGCGTTAAATCGTGTCCGCGAAGAGTTCGGAAAGCCCATCACTGTCACCTCCGGCTACCGTTGCCCTGCGCATAATAAGGCTATTGGCGGCTCCCCTAAGAGTCAGCACATGATGGGCACTGCTGTCGACATCCAGCCCGCAAGCGGCAAGTCCGAAGACCTGGAGAAGCTGTACCAGCTGTGCCTCGAAGAGACGGCCTTCACCGGTGTGGGCGACGGTCGTAAGAAACGCTTTGTGCATGTCGATACGCGTACGCTCAAGGCCGGAGAGAAGCGCAAGGAGTGGCCCTATGTCTGAGCAGGCCAAGAAGGCAGCAGTCAGGGCCTGGGGCGAGAAGGGCCGTATCCGGCAGATTATGGAGGACCACAGCCTGGCGAAGCGCGGTAAAGCCGGCCTCGTCAAGCCTACGGACCCAGAGGGCACCGTCCGTGTTGCCCCCATGGATGAGGCACCAGAGCTGCGAGACCTCATCATCATCCACGAGGCAGGGCACGTGGCTGAGAAGGACAAGCTCCACGACCGCAAGAGGTCTCGCCTCGCCCGCCCCGAAGGGCGGATGCTTGGCGTCGGTCCTAAGGTTCAGCGCGAGGAGATGGACAAACTGAAGAAGGACCCCGAGTACGCCAAACGGGCACTGGAGTCCCTCGTGAAGGAGGCGGAAGAGGAGCGCATCGGCGAACGCTCCCCCTTCTCCCCAATCAAGAAACTGCTCCGGGAGTTCCAGCAGGACAAGGACTCGGACCTTCCCCTGTCGGAGTGGATGAAACGCCAGAAATAAGGTGGAAGTCCCCCTCATCCACGCGCCAGGTATATATACCAGGTGCACGGAAGTGACTACAGGCGCGGTCTACTAAGACGTTGCCAGGAATTCCGGCATGTCCCCTAACCCAACTCAGTCTTACCTCTTCTCCTCTCTGCAAGAAGTTGAAGTAAGACTGCCACAGGTCAGGATGTGCGTAGTCCTCATACTTCTTGCGCCCAGAGGAGAGGCCCTTCCACGCCATGACTAGACAGTTGCAGTCGGTCAGAATCTGGAACTTGGGAACGAAGGGAGAGAGGTAGCCGGAGGCAAGTACTATCGCCTCCAGCTCCGCTCGTATGTTAGTACAACGGGCCGGGTCACGTTCGTGTCGGACCACAGTCATCCCGCGATTGAGTTGCTCTACCCAGATAGAGGAGCTCAGTACGTCTGACTTGTGTCGTTTACTGCCATCAGTGTACACGTCCATTAGAACTCCACGCTCAGGCCCAGGCCCGCAAAGCTGTTCCGAAGTGTCGGCTCTTTGTAAGAAGTACCGACATTAAGGAACAGTGAGATGGGTGAATTACCTAGCCTGGCAGCTCCAAGCAGCTGGAAGCGGTCCCCTGTCATGACACCAAGCCCTGCAGAGTAGGCCTTAGGTTTGTTCGGTACCGGTACATCTACGGTTAACTCCTTCTCGACGACCCGCTCCACGACCTTTACGGCCTGCTGTTCTCGGTCCTTCGACTGCGACCCGCTCAGCTCCGTCGTCTCCACCCGAGTCCCGTCCGGCTTTGTTACGACCACCTTTCGGTCCCGCCACTTCACTACCTCGCGGTCTCTCCACTTCTCCACCTCCACGATGCGGTCGACCGTCCGCACCACCTCCCTCACCTCGATGAGAGGAGGTGGCTGCGAGACGGGTCTCCGAACCAGGACAACCACCAGCAACGCTATCCCTGCCCCTAAGATAAGCTCTTTCCATCTCGTCGGCAGCTGCTTCACGAAGGCCCATACGCCGCTCAGGGACGCTCTCGAAATAAGCTGTGACCACATATCCCTCAGACTCCTTCTTCTCCCAGTAGGCCAGCATCTCTGAGAGCCTGCTCGAAAAGCTCTCTTGCGGTCCTACGCTTATGGACCAATTCCATGTCTTCACAGAAAGACTCCACTTTCCAGTCCACCTCGTGACCCAGAGCCCAGGCCAAATGAGTATCGGACATTCCATTGAGTTTGAAATTACGGCCGGAGGGATGGTACCACTCGAGCACGTTCTCGTGTGGCATGTAGGCCTGTACGAACGTGAGTGCGTATTTACCACAGGCTACGATGACGTCTGGTGCACACTCGACTACCGATGCCCAAACGTGGCTCGGGTTTAGTTGTGCAACGTGCGGACACTTGCCGGGCCGGCGATAGACGTTCTCGAAGTAGCAGAAGTAGTTCGAGTCATCCATCAGCCCAGAGCTACCTAACCATCTACCCATCTTCCGGCCGGATGCACAAGCCTCAGACAGGACATCCTCGGTGGCAGTCTCGATTGGATTTTGTGCGAGAAAGAGAACACGAACCTCGCGGCCCAGAACACGAGAAGCCGGAGTCGCGAAGTTCCGCACATCAGTCTCCCTTGACAAGTTTCGCACGCTCACGTTCCAAATCCTTTCTTTCGGAGGGGTTACTTGCTCCGGCGATGGCAACATCCAAGGATGCCTCCGCCTTCAGCTTGTCCCAACCAGGTCGCTTGTATCCATCCCGGAATGACTTGGAGTCCGAGGTGCGGATAGCCGGGGCGGAGAGCTGTCGTTCGCAGGTAAAGGTCTTGCACTCTGGGCACTCCCATGGCCCGACCTCCTGCCTGTCGATGAGAATCTCCTCGACCAGCCCACACTGCTTACACTTGACATCGATGCTTAGGTAGCCCATACACGTTGTCTCCTTGTCACAGTAGTTTGGGTCGAACTTTGGTCAGTGGCTCACTGGGGCTGACACCTTCGGGCCACTCGACAGAGAAGTCAGACGCCTTGAAGGCCGGGACGCCCAGCTCGTCCACCTCTCCTCCGTACTTGTATACCAGTGTCGGTGCATCTGCGGTCGGATTGTAACCCTGCGTCCATTTCAGAATGGCCTGAGCAGCTTGGAGGTGAGACTGCTCGTCGTAGAGGTGAGCATCACCTAGCTGGTAGGTGAGTTTTCCTACCTTCAGCCCTGCGTGGTGGGCGAAGAAGGTCAGCAGGGCCCAGTGCTGTACGAGGTTGTGAGGGAGCCCCAGCAGTACGTCGGCGCTGCGTTGGAAGTGATAGGCATTGAGGGTAGTTGGCTTCCCGTCTAGGTCCGCGGACACGCTGTACTGAATCATCGTGGCATGACAGCACGTCGGTGTGTTCGGATTATCGTTGTTCTCCGTGATGGCTGCCATGTCCCCAGGGTTCCACGTCGTGAGGAGGATGCGCCTGGAGAATGGGTGGTCCCGGAGGTCACCAAGAGTCGCCCGAATCTGGTCATTATAGCCGTTGTAGGAGTGTGGGGCACGGCGAAGCTGGGTGCCGTAGCCGTCAATCAGGCGCATGTCCTCATTGAGCTGTCCTGCCCACCAGTCCTGCAGCTCAACTGGACACTGCGTATCTCCACTCATGAACCATTCCATCTCCCGGAGTGCCTTCTTGTACGCCGTCTTGCGCAGTTGCACCAGTGGGAACTCGTCTATGCGGAGGACCTCTGGAGCAAACAGGCGATAGACCCCGGAGTTCCTGGTACGGACATACTCGCCCTGCATGAGTATGGCGGAAACAATCTCTCCGTAAAGGCGGTCTGCGTAGCTATTCATGGAAGGTCATCCTCGTTTGAGAGTAACAATGCTGCCAGTCTACTGCGCTCGTAGGAGCTTAGCGGTTCGCCTTCAATGTGCACAGAACTGTACTTCTTACAGCGTACTTCCCCTACGTAGAAGAAGCCTGCCGCCGTGGCGATGCGCCGGAAGAATTCCTCCAACTCACTAAGAGTTCCAATCTCGTCGACGCTAATTGTCGTCGTCATCGACGGCCGCTCTTGGTCATCCAGGTCACTGTTGTCAAAATTCTGCTCCACTATTTCGACTCGAATCTTAGTCATACGAAGCCTCCTTGGTCGGATGGCACATAGCGCTCTCCGAAGATGGTGTGTGGTATACCGAAGTGCTTAATGAGGGCTTGACACTCCGTGCATGGTTCCAGGGTAACGAGTAAAACCGCATCCTGGAAGTCAGACTTTTCTATACCTGCGGCAATAGCATTCAATATTGCTGATACCTCGGCATGGCGGACCACCCGCCTGACCAACGGCCGGTCATGCCAGTCCAGAAACTTAGCAATCTCTGGCGATACGACGTTAGCTCCGAGGAAGGCGCGGCCACCCGCCAGGAGGACAGCACCTACCTGGCGGATGGGGTCGCATGAGAGACGCCTAGCCTTCTGTAGCTTGGCGTCATGTAGAATAAGCGGGTCGTAGGTCAACATCATTGCACCCCCGGAATAGGAATCTCGCAGAGGCCTCCCTCGCACCCGGAGGTATTGGCCATGTCGTCCTGCCCCTGAGCGTAGACAACCTGCGTCAGGTCTAGCTCTGGCATAGCAGCTACCAACTTCGTGTACTCCTCCTCTGTGCACGTAGTATACGGAGCCTGCTGGTAGCTACCCCCATCAAAGGGAAGTAGGCTGATGCCGCTGTAATCGTTGCGCATGCCCCACATCCAGTTTGCGACAGCCTCTTGCTCCTCTGGCTTGTACGAGACGGTGAGCGAGACGTTGTGTGTGTTGGGCCCACTCACGTGCCCGGGAGTAATCCAGTTCTGATGGATGTTCCGTGCCCGGTTCAGCAGGTCCAATGCACTCTCCTCTGTACGTACAATTCCAGGCATCGAGATTGGTAGCTTCACCAGACTAAGTTGCCTGTCGTAAGTGCACTGTTCCATGAACTCCGCGGCATGTTCCCAGAGGTAGGTCTCAAGGGGATTGCCTACCTCTACACCGATACGCCGGACATAGTGCGGAGCATGTACGCCGTGCACTCCTGCCGAAGTGCCGAGCACCGTGCTAGTTGTACCAGAGGGCTTGACTGTGGTGACACGTGCAGCTGGCTCACTGTTAAGCATACCCGAGAGGGTCTTGTTAACTTGCACAGCATTCTCGGCCGCCACGTGCAGGAGGTGCGGGGTCATCAGGTATTGGTTCTGTGCCTGACCCGTGAGGCTTACTCCGAGTAAGCGCTCCTCCTGCTGGTTCTTCCTCCACGTAGGATTGACATAGGAGAAGGAATCCAGTTGGGCCTGGAAAGTACCAAGCACCGTCGCTGCATAGACCGCCGTAAGGAACTCGACGTTGGTAGTGCAGGCTGCGACATTTACCTCGGTGAGGTTACAGGTCTGCGAGCTACGCAGCGCAATCTCTGCACAGGGGTTGGTTCCATAGTCCACATCGTTAGTCCAGTGGATGCCAGGCTCGCCGGCATAGGAGTCGTAGCAGGCCTGGATGAGGGCACGGAACTCCTCTTCCGATACCTGCCCGCGTGGCAGTACGGCCGAGTTGTTGGCCCTGGCGAACTGCGGATACTTCGTCCACCAGTCTCCACTCTTGGCCGTAAGCATCTCCCTGTCGTCCCGGTCGAATAGGGCGATGAGGGCCGTGCGGCGGACCCCGCCGGACACAATGGCATC
>Ga0315905_10004607_pt1 | contig 14084 bp, 10 predicted proteins | sample LakEriMetagenome_5_FD_203522 | JGI IMG/M metagenome (GOLD analysis project Ga0315905, IMG submission 203522) | Freshwater fungal communities from buoy surface, Lake Erie, Ohio, United States - Buoy 4 MA121 | ecosystem: Environmental > Aquatic > Freshwater > Lake | place: USA: Lake Erie, Ohio... | reverse complement strand
TTTGGACAGGATTTTGAGCAGGGCTTGTTCGCCTTCTGCATACAAAGTTAGGATAATAGCCAGCCATAATGCATTCCAAGGCAGCGCAGTCGCTGCTCTGCGACCGCTGCATAATCGCAGTATTTTGTTTTTCCTATTTTGCTGAGAATCTGCCAATCATGTACATAAGAAACTCAGGGAAAGTATGGCACGGACGGATATAGACGGATTCGCAATATGGGGCACGGAAACACCCTCTGTGCCTGTGCTGCTGTCTGTGCCGCATGCTGGGCGTGACTATCCATCCGAGCTGTTCGATGCGTTAAGGTTGCCGCCGGCTGCGCTATTGCGACTTGAGGACAGATATGCTGACGTGCTGACGCAGCGCTGTGTCCAGTTGGGATATCCTGTCATCGTGGCACAGCGTGCGCGGGCGTGGATTGATTTGAACCGCGACGAACAGGATATTGATACGGAAATGGTTCAAGGGGCGCGGCGCAGTGATTATCCCGCGCCGGGGGTCAAGCAACGCGGTGGTCTTGGCTTGATACCCCGAAGATTGTCAGGCGAGGGTGAATTGTGGAAACGGCAATTTACCTTAGATGAGGTGCAGCACCGCATATCGTCGTTCCACCGACCCTATCATGAAGCAGTTGCAGATATACTTGAACAGATGCGGCGGCGGTTTGGCATTGCGATACTGCTTGATTTGCACAGCATGCCGCCGATCCGGGGCGCAGTTTCTGGACCAGTGGCTCAATTTGTTGTGGGGGACCGTTTCGGCAAAAGTGCGGCGTCGCGATATGCCGAACTATTAATGACGCGGTTGCAAGCCCAAGGGTATAACGCTGCGCTTAATCATCCTTATCCGGGCGCCTATATTCTCCGCCGCCACGCTCGGCCACGTGCGAACATCCATGCCATTCAGTTGGAAGTAGACCGTTCGCTGTATCTCGACGCCGATTTGCATCATCCTGGGGCTGGTTTTGACCGCATGAATAATATGATCTCTGCCCTCGTGTTGGCGCTTGCTGACGAAGCATTGGGATCCGCTAACCTAATTGCCGCGGAATGATAATAAAAAACCACCCCGGATCGGTCCGGGGTGGCCTAGGCTCAGGGAGTTGATGTCTTTTCGGACATCAGTGGACGGAAACGGGAGGGGATGATTCCGTCCATATCCTAGGATGGGGTGTTGACGTTACGGTTTCAAGACTCACATCGAAAATGAGCGCAGCTTTCCGAAAAGCTTCCCAATAGTTGCGAGGAATGGTGCGCTAACCTTTGGGTCAAGGCCACATGCGCTGAAGGAAAGGCATGCGGTCGATATATTGATGCTTTAATGCACCCAGGATATGCAGCGCGATCAGAATAATCAGAGGCGTAGCGAGAAATTCATGCCCTTCATGCGCGACGTCGGCGAGCCCAGCGTTTTTGCCTACGGCCATATCAAAGGTGAATAGTCCAAAAAAATCCACTGGCGCGGCATTACCTTTGGCACCGATCATCAGCCAGCCGGTCAAGGGCATCACGATCATCAGGATGTAGAATAAAATATGCGCCACACGCCCTACCGTTGCTTGTAAGCTAGAAATTTGGGCTGAAATGGAGGGTGGGCGATGGCTAAGGCGCCATAAAATGCGGCCAATGGTCAGGATTAGAATAGAAATACCAATGGCCTTGTGTGGGCTCATATAAGCCGCGCGCGCTGCCCGAGGCAGATCTTCAGCCAAATTGGCCAATAATATATTGGCCCCAATAAGGATCGCTATAGCCCAATGAAATAGGATCGCGATTTTGCTATATTTGCCCATGCCGTCACCGCTCCCAAATAGGTGGCGTGACGGCATGACACATTCGTTTAGATTAGTTCGAAGGCAGCTCCGTCACTTGCGGTACCTTACCTTGTGCGACTTGAACTGCAAAGATTTCTCGCATCAATTGCAAAGAGAATAAATGCGCATGGATTAACGCAAGGATGCCGTTTTGGTTTAACTTGCGTACCGTGTCACCCCGAAGCTCACGCAATTTGTTTTCGTCGATCATTTTAAAACCGCGATAGATGAAGGGCTGCTCCTGACCTTCTTGCTGAATGGACACTTCACCGTCCATCAGAAGGTCTAGTTTGGTGATTTCCTCAACAAAAGCGTGCGTTTGCGCCCCAGCGTTTTCAAAATCTTCGCAGAACTTCAAAATCGCTTTCGTATTCTCGCTTGGTGCGCTGTCTTCAAACAAAGGCATGCCTTCTTCAAATTCGCCAACTGCACCCGATGTTGGATCAAAGCACAACGACAATTCATCTGTGTCCGGACGCAACTTCGCCAACAGGAAGGGGTAGCGGCGGACATATGCGGGAATGTAAACGGGGCGTTCAAAATGCCCTTCGTCATTCATGAAAGTATTCACGCCTTCATTCATCCCCATCAGCACGAGCGGCACAGGGTTTTCCGATGCGGAAAAGATGATCGGATAGGTACGCGACGCGGGCACAAATTCTTCAATCGTCAACGGAATGGCATGATGGCCCTCAAGAAATTTGGCATTTTCGAGCATGCGTGATTTCCACGTTGCATGATCGTTGCTGCTCAACGGCACCAGGTCGTTGTACAATAGCGGGAGGTTGGCGGCTTGGGGCGCGGTGGCCATATGTAACTCCATCGTTGAATTATATTAAACAAATTTTGAGGGCGTCGTGTAAGCGGATAGCCTTGTTTAATCAAGCGGAACAAGTTTGCCGGGGTTCATAATTCCCAGCGGATCAAGTGCATTTTTAATGGCCCGCAATGCGGCAAGGCGAGCCGGTTCAGTGAGACGTTCGAACTCTGCGAGTTTTGCCTGACCAATACCATGTTCGGCGGAAAGCGACCCGCCATATGCGCGAACGCGGTCGTAGACGTGCGACGTAATTGCTTTGCCGTCGCCGGCATACCAAGATGTCATATCTATTCCATCCGGGGCCTTGACATGAAAATGGATATTGCCGTCCCCTAAATGTCCAAAGGCCAACGTTTTGGTGCCGGGATAGGTTTTCTCAATCACCGGGGATTCATCTTCAATGAAACGAGCCATTGCAGACACGGGAACGCTGATATCATGTTGTAGCGCAGGTCCCGCCGCCCGTTCAGCCTCGGCAATGGAATCTCGGATTTTCCAGAATGCTTCGGCTTGCGCGTCACTGCTCGCAATAGTTGCGTTGCCGAGTAGATTTTCCTCCATGGCCTTTCCCAACAAGTGCGTGGCCAGTTCGACGGGAGATATCTGCTCCTGGTCATCCTGCACGAATTCCATCAGCACGTGCCAGCGATGTTCTGTATCTAGAGGGGGCCGTGTTCTAGCAATGTGGGTTGTCACCGCATCCAACGCCCGCTGTGGCAGAATTTCGAAACCCTCTAAGCGTTCTCGGCCATGCCGTTGCATGAACAACAGTAAGTCATATGCTTGGGCGGGGCTGTCGACGCCAGCCCACACGACGCAGCGATCTATTAAGGCTGGAACTGTGTGTAAGATAGCCTTGGTGACGATGCCAATTGTTCCCTCGGCGCCAATCAAAAGTTGCTTCAGATCATAGCCGCGATTGTCTTTTTTCAACGGCGTCATCGCGTCGAATATGGATCCATCGGGCAAGACCGCCTCAAGGCCTGCCACGAGCATTCGCATAGTTCCGTGGCGGAGCACTTGCGTTCCTCCGGCATTGGTAGAAATGAGCCCGCCGACAGTGGCCGACCCTTTACCACCCAAGGTAAGCGGAAAGCGGCGGCTTACCGCTGCTGTGGCCTCATGCAAATTCTGCAGAATAACCCCCGCATCACAGCATATCAGCCCATCTTCTTTGTCCATAACGGTCATGTGGGTCATTCGCCGCAAAGAAAGGATTAACTGCTGACCGCTTGTGTCCGGTGTTGCACCAGCGACCATCCCGCTATTGCCGCCTTGAGGGACGAGCGAAATCCGGTTCTGGGCAGCTAGCTTCACTACGGCAGCAACTTCGTGCGTATTGGCTGGCGAAAGCAAGGCAGCGGCTGTGCCTGTAAACCGGCCGCGCCAGTCTGTCAGCCAAGGCGCAATCACGTCGGGTTCGTCCGAATAGCCCTTCGGTCCCAATATGGCGCGAAATTCGGATAAAATCTTTACATCTGGCACAGTATTTTCCATTGTCCGAAAATTCCTTGGCATGCAATTCATGATAGGTTCAACCTTATCGTGTAAAGCCATGCGAACTTCAACTTCATACCGGAATGTTTCTTGCGCGCACTATTGCTAATCATTCTGTTTGCAGGCGCATGGATAACATTGTCGGATAAGGCTTTGGCGCACTTGCAGGTCGCTTCAATTGATCGTTCGTTCATGCCCTTGCTACGAGTAAAGACCATATTTAATCAGGTCCGCATAGACCAACGTGTCATTGTTCGATTTCCAGCGCCGAATTCAGTTCCTGCAACCGTACCCGGACAAAGACAGCCCATTGGCAATATCAAGTATAGAGAGAAAAAAATCGGCAAATGCCTGTTGGTCAACAGGCTCGGTGGTTCGCGCCCTGGTCCTGACCGCAGCTTGGATTTGCTGACGCGGGATGGCATTCTCATTCGTGCCTACCTCGGTGATGGCTGCCTTGCCCGCGAATTTTACGCCGGTGCCTATATGGAACGGTCGTATGATGGCAAACTATGCGTCAATCGGGATATTTTGCACGCTCGCACGGGTGCCAAATGCGACATTGATAAGTTCAGGTTGCTGATCCCGCGCTAGCACTGGCCCTATCGGGCATCTATCTTGACATTTTTCGCGGTAGCGACCAATGCCCACTCTCGTCCCTGTGAATTTGTCGCTGGTGGCGCTGCGCCATTTTTTCCGGAACACCATATGCGTTTTGCCGACATCGGCCTGTCTGACGAGTTACTGAGAGCCTTGAGCGAGGCTGGCTATGACGCGCCGACCCCGATCCAAGCTGCGGCTATCCCACAAGTCCAAATGATGCGGGACATCATTGCCATTGCGCAAACGGGGACTGGCAAAACCGCTAGTTTCGTGCTTCCCATGATTGATGTGCTCGCCAATGGCCGTGCGCGCGCAAGGATGCCGCGCAGCTTGATATTGGAGCCAACGCGCGAATTAGCCGCGCAAGTAGCTGAGAATTTCGAAAAATACGGCAAATATCATAAGCTGTCGATGGCGCTTCTGATTGGTGGCGTGCAAATGGGGGATCAGGTCAAGGCGCTTGAAAAGGGCGTTGACGTGTTGATCGCGACCCCGGGCCGGTTGATGGACCTATTTGAGCGCGGCAAGATTTTGCTGACTGGCTGCGAAATGCTCGTCATCGACGAGGCGGACCGTATGCTCGACATGGGCTTTATTCCCGATATCGAAAACATCTGCACAAAACTGCCAACAACACGCCAGACATTATTGTTTTCGGCAACGATGCCGCCGCCGATTAAAAAGCTTGCGGACAAGTTTTTGTCCAACCCGAAGTATATCGAAGTGGCGCGTCCGGCGACTGCGAATGTCAACATCGAACAGTTTTTGGTCAATGTGACCCAAATGAAAAAGCGCGATGTTTTGCGCGACCTTTTGCGCACTGAAAAAGTTTCGAACGCAATCATCTTTTGTAATCGCAAAACGACTGTGCGCGAATTGAATAACAGCCTTCAAAGGCACGGCTTTCGGTCTGGCGAAATTCACGGTGATATTGACCAAGCATCGCGCCAAAAGCAGTTGGAGGCCTTCAAAAATGGCGACATTAACCTGCTCGTGGCATCGGACGTCGCGGCACGCGGGCTAGACGTTAAGGGTGTTAGCCATGTGTTTAACTTTGATGCGCCATGGCACCCCGACGATTATGTTCACCGCATAGGCCGGACGGGCCGAGCTGGAGCTAAGGGTAAGGCATTTACATTTGTCACGAAGGCAGATGAAGAAGCGATTGAAAGCATTGAAAAGCTGATCGGCAATAAGATCGATCGTCTGGGCAAAATCGAAGCGCCTGCCGAGGGCAAAGAACCTGTACCTGCAAAGCGCATACGCAAGGCGCCCGCCAGTAAAGCAACGGCGCCGCAGTCTAAAGCCTATGAGGCGTCAACTAAAGGACCAGAGCCGAAGGCGCCCCGCGAGAAGACGGCAGCGAAGCCAGTGCATCAGAAGTCAGCGGCTAAGCCTGATATGGCTAACTCAGATCAGTCAAGCGGCGCTGCGACGTCAGGCGATGATGGCTGGAATGGCCCAATGCCAGGTTTCTTGAGCGTGGGCTTCGGAAGTTAAGCAACGCTTGCGACACTATTGATTGGTTAATTTCAAAATTTTTTGTGCTTCTTCATCTATAAAAAAAGGGCCCGCATCGCTGCGAGCCCTTTTTCGTTTAGCTTAGCCAAGTATTTAGAACTTGCCGCGCAATGTGATGCCGTAGGTCCGAGGTTCGGCAAGGAACTGCGAGAAGATTTGGCGACCACCTGGATATTGCGGATCGACAAATGGTGCCGCAGTTGTACCCGATTGGAACGGCGAGTTGAAGGCGACCTGGGCATAATCCTGATTGAAGATATTTTGGCCCCAAAGCTCAATACCCCAAGCTTCGTCAGCGCCGCGCAGACCGATACGCGCGTTGAACACGGCGAAACCGTCCTGTTCCTTCTGCGGGAATAAGTCGGAACCTGTGTTGTAATCGCTGGTCATACGACCGTCGATGTACACCAAACCGCTCATACCATTGCTGCCAATATTGGGCGTCCATGTGATGCTTGATGTGGCAACGAACTCAGGGGCGTTGGATAGATTGTCGCCAGGCAATTTGCGAAGCGCAAGATCCAGTGGTGCGCCGTTCTTGGTACCAATCAGATCGTCCCGATAGGTGGTTTTTGCATAAGTCAGACCAGCCGCCATGCGGAAGTTTCGTGCCGGCACCAACGACGCTTCAAGCTCGACGCCTTGGGTGCGCACACCATAAGTTATGTCGCCAGTCGCGCAGCTGCCCGTGGTGTTGCTAAGGTCTGTGTCCGCGCTCGATCCGCCGACAAGATTGTTACACCCATTGATATTTTGCACGAGGAATACCGTGCCGTTGAAGGTGTTCAGCTGGAAGCTGCTGAAGTCGGAACGGAATGCCGAAACGCTCAGGCCAAATGGACCGTTCGAGAATTTCGCACCCAGTTCATAGCTGTCGACCAACTCGGGATCGAACTGAAGCTTGCCGACCAGTGCTTGTGTGCCAGCCTGTCCGCCAAAAGGAAAAATCGGAGATTTTAGGGCCGAACGGTCAAGGTTGAAGCCGCCTGCTTTATATCCGCGCGCGAAGCTACCATAGACCAGTAGGTCATCTACAGGTTTCCACGAAAGGATCGCTGTTCCTGTGATTTGATCTTCGTCCCGCTGATCGCGGATCGATACGCCGTTGAGTTCCGCGGTCGAGTTGCCTTGGCACGATAGGCCAATCAGCGAGCCTGCAAGAGCACGTGCCGTTGCGCGTTGCCCTAGGACGACGGCAGAATCAGTGGGCAGATTCGCTTGCGTTAAGTCATCAAGCAGGAGCCCTTGTACCGCTGTACAGGCTGTGTTGTCATTGCCGAAGGTAGCGTCAAACTTTTTCTTATCTTTGGTGTATCGAAGGCCAAAGGTCAGATCGAGCGTATCGGTGATGTGCAGAATGTTATGGCTGAACACTGCCCAATTTGTACCGTTCTGGAAATACCGATCATTAGTCGTCCCGCGATCGTTCAATCCATCAAGCCGTGTGAATGCAGCGATAATGTCAGCACCTGATGCACCCGTAGCCCCGCCGACGGCTTGCAGTCCGGTTACGCCGGGGGCTGCAAAGGGTAGAACGCACCCAATATTAGTTGGTGAATACAGGTCAGCCAATCCACCGCCCGAGATAATGCGGCATGTTGCAAAGCGGCCATATTGGTTGCCGAAGCGCAGATTGTCGCGCAACGTCAGTTTTTCATTCGCGAAGAACCCGCCGACCAACCAATCAAGCTTGCCGTCAAATGCTTCACCCTGCAGGCGCAGTTCCTGCGTGAAGGTGTGGAACTGCCGATAGGCGTCGTCGCTTAGTGCACGATACAGAATGTCGACTTCGCTATAATCGGTGTCGGATGCCTGACCCGAACGATATTGGCGATAGGCGGTAATCGAGGTCAAAGTTGCGCCGCCGAAATCATAATCGATCTGGCCGGAGAAGCCATAATCCTTTGTTTCGCCGCTGAACACGCGGTTCGGACTAACCGAGACATTGCGGCCAAAGCCCTGGCTGAGCGCAGCCAATGGCTGTCCCATATCACGCAGCACGTTGATGATGTTGTTGCCAGTGTCGCTTGGGCGTGCCGGAATGCCTGTAGCGCCGCCAGTGCCGGGCTGCGTTAGGGGACTCGCCACGTTGTTCAAATTGCCAATGAACTGATTCACTGACTGATCAACATAAGTTGCCGCGCAGCATTCTTCGGTGCGGAAGGTGTAGTCAGCAATCAATCGTACGGACAATGCGTCTGTAGGTTCGAATAGAAACTGTCCGCGCAAGAAGTAACGGTCACGATTGTTGATGTCGCGGCCATTTTGGTCATCGCGATAAAAACCGTCACGCTTCACGTAAACGCCGTCAACGCGGAATGCCAATTGCTCAGAAATTGGTCCAGTCACGCTGCTTGCGCCGCGCATGAAATCATAATTGCCGTAGGTTAACTCGCCACTGCCACCAAAGGTGAAACTTGGTTTTTTCGAATAGATGCTGATCAAACCTGCTGACGAGTTACGCCCACCCAGCGTGCCTTGCGGTCCACGCTGCACTTCGACACGATCAATTTCGCCAAGTTCATTTAGACCAATGCCGGAACGCGAACGGTAAACGCCATCGATAAATACGGGAACCGAGCTTTCCAGGCCTGGGTTGTCTCCAACGGTTCCAATACCGCGAATACGGGCCGAGCCATTGGCCTCAGATCCGGTTGAGGACACGAGCAAAGATGGTGCGACTTGGTTCAGCTGACGAATGTCGTTTGCGCCACTGTTTTGAAGCGTTTCGGCGTTAACGGCGGAAATAGCGACGGGAACATCGGAAAGCATCTGGCTACGGCCTTGCGCCGTCACAACGATTTCTGTGTCGGATGTGTCTTCGGTCTGCGGCGCTTCTTGTGCGAATGCCATGCTCGGCACGACCAGTGCGAGGCAGGCAGCTGACATCTTCAAGGTGCGGCTGAGGGTTTTGTCACGTCGTAACATATATTTTCTCCTAAATGACACAGTGTTTGACAATCTAGCGAAGGGACGGTTGAATGTCATTGCCCTAAACCACTATAAGATTTGAAAATTTTGGAGGTGCGTCAATATTGCAACAATATCAGCATTCATGCCTTAGGGCGCAGCTTTTCATCGTCAAAAACAGTCTCGCTTTCACGTCAAAATGCTGCGCCGCATTCTGTATTAGAGTTTAACCAACATTTTGCCGGTGTTTTCGCCGCTGAACAGTCCGATGAAAGCTTCGGGTGTTTTTTCTAGACCATTCTTCACGGTTTCGCGGCCTTTGACCGAACCCGATTGGATAAGGGCAGCCATGTCGGCATTGAATTCCGGTACCTGCGCATAGAAGTCAGGGTAGAGGAATCCTTTAATCATGATCCTTTTGCCAATGATCATAGGCAGATACTGCATCGGCTGTGCCTTGAAGTCATTGTAGACGTCAATCATGCCGCAAATTGCAAAACGCGCCCATTCTTTTGACGTTGCGAGTGCAGCATCAAAATGCTCGCCGCCGACATTGTCGAAATACACATCAATGCCAGCTTCACCCATATCCTTCAGCGCGGCCATCAATTGTGGCAACACTTTGTCGGATTTATAATCAATCACTGCGTCGGCACCGAGTTCTTTGACCCAGGCGCATTTGTCTGCGCCGCCCGCGGAACCAATGACTTTCATGCCCTTCGCTTTGGCAATCTGGGTCACTGTGGAACCTACGGCACCTGCAGCTGCCGACACGAAGATGACTTCGCCGGCCTTAGCTTCAGCAACTTTCAACAAACCAAACCATGCGGTCCCGCCAGGCATGCCAATGATACTCAACCAATGTTGGTCGGGCACTCCTAGCTCGGGTAGTTTTACTGGCGGCATTCCGGCAGGGGGCATCCTGTCGCCGCCAAAAACAGCTTTGTCGCGCCAGCCCGCCATATGCAGCACCTTAGCGCCCACCGGAAATTCAGCGTTATTGCTCTCGGTGACAGTACCAACCGCACCGCCAGTCATGGGTTCACCTAACATGAATGGATCTGCATAGCTTTTTGCATCATTCATGCGCCCGCGCATGTAGGGATCGACGGACAGCCAGCTATTGGTCACGCGAAACTCGTCTGCGCCAAGTGGGGCGTCGGGGTGTTCAACCATCGCAAAATCATTGTCGTTTGGAAGGCCAACGGGGCGGCTAGCTAATGTCCATGCGCGCATTATTTTTTATCTCCATTCGTTATCTCGTCGGCAGCATTTGCTGCAGCATTTTTATAAACGGGCCGTCCTGCAACCCATGCTTCCTTGACGATTGCCTTACGCAATTCGCGGGGGCTTGCAAGTAATGGGTCGACATCAATCAATATAAAGTCGGCATAATGCCCGGGAGTTAATGAACCAAATTTGCCTTCTGCAAAGGCTGCATAAGCCGCACCCGCAGTAAAACCAGAAAGTGCCTGTTCGCGAGTGACGCGTTCTTCGGGTCGCCAGCCGCCAAAAGGTTGCCCTTCGGCATCTTCGCGGGTGATCGCGGCGGCAAGACCAGCAAAGGGATCAGCTGATTCCACCGGCACATCCGAACCAAAAGCCAGCTTGCCCCCGGCACGTGCAATCGACTGCCACGCATATGCACCGTTCAACCGCTCTGGGCCAAGCCGTGCTTCAGCCATCAAGCGATCAGAGGTCTGGTGCACAGGTTGCATCGAGGAAATAATGCCGTGCTTGCCAAGCTTTTGCAGATCGACTGGGTTAACGATTTGGACATGCTCAATTCGCCAACGTTGATCGCCCTTGTATGTTTCGGACAATTCTTCGATGGCACTGATCACCTCTGCATTAGCAGCGTCACCAATAGCGTGAACCGCCGTTTGGAAGCCGTCCATGGATGCACGGACCATGAGGTTACGGATTTCTGCGCTTGCCAGAAATTGGAGACCCGTTTGCCCAGCAGCATCAGCATAAGGTTTTTTCAACCACGCGCCGCGGCTACCTAATGCGCCATCGAGATATAGCTTTACTCCGCCAAGCCGGAGCGTGTCATTATACAACCAAGGGCTAGGTCGCGGCCCTGCGATTGCGACCATGTTATCGATACCGGCTGCATAAGCAACAATACGTAACGTCAACCAGCCTGCATCGCCTGCCCTACGATAGCTTTGCCAGTCATCCATAGATGTGCCCATGTCGGCAATGGCGGTGATACCTAAGCTGTGTAGCTTTCTTTGCGCCTCACCCAAGGCGATGTCCCGCTCTAAGGGCTTGGGTGCTGGTACAAATTTGCCAATCAAATTCGACGCTGCGTCAACAAATATGCCACTCGGCTTTCCCGCGGCCAGTTCGATGCGTCCACCTGCGGGAGATTTTGATGCGGCATTTATACCAGCGATTTCCATCGCGCGGCTGTTTGCCCAGCCGGCATGGCCATCGACCCGCTCAAGCCAGACGGGACGGTCACTGACAGCCGCGTCAAGGTCTTGCGCTGTCGGGAACCGCCCGAGCCCCCATTTTTCTTGGTTCCAACCGCGACCAATAATCCAGCCACGTTCGGGATATTTTGCGGCATATGCCTTGATTGCTGCTTGTGCCTCGGCCAGGCTGTTGGTGGAGGATAGGTCAAGCGTTAGAAGTTGAAAGCCAAGGCCCATGACATGGCCATGGGCGTCAATTAGGCCCGGCAACAATGTCGCGCCGCGTCCGTCCAAGCGGAAATCAAGCTGCTTGGGCAAGTTATCCTTTTTAGTAAGCAGTTCAGTTACCTTACCATCTCTGCCCACGAGCATGGCGTTGAAGCGGATGACCTTGCCAACTTTGTCGAGCGTAATGCCATTCACATTTTCTACGAGCCCATCGGCGAAAGCGGGCGAAGCCGTGGTGCTCGTTATAAAAGCGAGCGCGCATAACTTAAAAAACAGTCGATTTTTTTTGAAGGCGAACAGGCCTCGGAACGGCGAGGGGAAGTGAAAACGGAACGCCAACAGCAATGCGTTTTTCTTCATCCTTTAGGTAACCTTTTGACGATCGCGCTGGTATCCAGTCTTCCGCCACCCATATGCTGCACATCGGCATAAAATTGATCAATGATGGCGGTAATTGGTAAAGTCGCGCCCACCGCGCGTGCTTCTTCGAATGCCAATCCAAGATCCTTGCGCATCCAATCGACCGCAAAACCAAAATCGAACTTGTCCTCTGCCATTGTGGCCCAACGATTATCCATTTGCCAGCTCTGTGCTGCACCGCCAGAAATGGCTTGATATACCTTTGCAACGTCCAGTTCAGCAGACTGCGCAAAGCGCAACGCCTCTGATAAGGATTGGATAACGCCAGCAAAGGCGATTTGATTGCACATTTTCGTTATCTGACCCGTGCCGGGACCACCAACATGCACAATACGTTTGGAATAAGCCGCAATAATGGGTGATGCGGCTGCGACAGAGGATTCCGTTCCGCCGCACATGATAGACAAGGTGCCATTTTCTGCTCCCGCCTGCCCGCCGGTTACGGGGGCGTCAACGATCAACAACCCGCGCGATTTCGCCTCAACACCGAGCTGTCTCGCGATACGCGCGGAAACCGTTGTATGGTCTATGTAAAGACTGCCCTTCGCCATCGCGGCGAACGCCCCGTCGCGGCCAAGCGTGACGCCAGAAAGGTCATCGTCCGTACCAACACAACTAATCACCACCTCGGCATCTTTCGCCGCATCTGCTGGAGAAGTGGCCAGCGTGCCGCCATAAGCTTCGACCCATTTTTCAGCCTTGGCGCGTGAACGGTTATAGACCGTCAAATCATGCCCCGCCTGTTTGAGATGCCGTGCTATCGGGCCGCCCATGACGCCCAATCCGATAAAAGCTATTTTGGTCATACTTTGACCTTAATGACTGTTTTCAGTTAAAGCCAGATGCGTTAGGGCCATTTTATATGTCTGACTTATTGACTCTAGACCATGTCCGCGCCGCCCATGACCGTATTCGCGATTCCATCGTGGCAACGCCGACCTTGCATAGCCAGACTTTGTCGAAGCTGACGGGCGCAAATATTTACCTAAAATTCGAAAACCTACAGTTCACGGCAGCCTATAAGGAGCGCGGTGCGCTGAACGCGATCCTTCTGCTTTCGGAAGAGCAACGCGGTAAAGGCGTGATCGCAGCGTCGGCCGGTAACCATGCGCAGGGGCTGAGTTATCATGGTACCCGCCTTGGCATTCCAGTGACCATAGTCATGCCAGTGCCAACGCCAACAGTTAAGGTCATGCAGACTGAGAGTGTTGGGGGCAAAGTCGTGCTGTTTGGTGAGACTTTTGACGATGCCTATGAACATGCGCGGCAGCTTGAGGCCGAACAGGGATTGACCTTTGTCCATCCTTTTGACGACCCGAATGTCGCCGCAGGCCAGGGTACTGTGGCGCTTGAAATGCTCGAGAGCGTCCCGTCCTTAGATATGTTGGTCGTACCAATTGGCGGCGGCGGTTTACTCTCCGGCATGGGGACGGCTGCGCGTGCGATGAAGCCTGATATCGGCCTCATAGGAGTTCAAGCCGAACTTTATCCTTCGATGTATGCTTTGCTGAACAATTTGCAAATGCCCTGCGAAGGCGACACGTTGGCAGAGGGCATAGCGGTAAAAATACCCGGTGCATTCACCAGCAAAGTCATCCGCGAACTGGTTGACGAGATTGTCCTGGTGAATGAGGCGCATTTGGAAACTGCCGTCAGCCTGCTGCTGCAGATAGAAAAGACGGTTGTCGAAGGTGCAGGTGCGGCGGGTCTTGCGGCGGTGATGGCACATCCTGAGAAATTTGCAGACAAGAATGTTGGTGTCGTCCTATGCGGCGGCAACATCGATACGCGTTTACTGGCAAATGTCCTGCTGCGTGACCTTGCGCGATCGGGTCGTTTGGCGCGCCT
>Ga0315905_10004606_pt1 | contig 14086 bp, 9 predicted proteins | sample LakEriMetagenome_5_FD_203522 | JGI IMG/M metagenome (GOLD analysis project Ga0315905, IMG submission 203522) | Freshwater fungal communities from buoy surface, Lake Erie, Ohio, United States - Buoy 4 MA121 | ecosystem: Environmental > Aquatic > Freshwater > Lake | place: USA: Lake Erie, Ohio... | reverse complement strand
GTGTTGACGCTTGCTTTCTCATGAGTTCTCGCAAGTCGAGTTCGTTACGTCCGTACAAACATGTTTTCATTTGCCCTGAGGGGGTAAGGCGAATGCGATTGCACGAACCACAAAACGTGCGTGACCATGCTGCGATTATTCCGACGCTGCCCAAATGACCTTCTGCACTGTAGTTCTCTGCAGTAGTATTAGGCTCATCTGTGATACGATGCAGTGTGCCAAGCCCATTTTCAAGTGCCTCCATCAATCCTTTTCGATTCCATTTGATGGCGTGACGATCGCCGCGACCATTGAAGGGCATTTCTTCGATAAAACGAACATCGATAGGAAGTTCTTTGCTGAGCTTGGCCAAGGGAAGAATGTCCTCCTCATTGACTCCTTCCATGATGACTGCATTGATCTTCGTGCGGATTCCGGCGTCGACCAGAGCATAGAGCGTGCGCATGACGTCCGGAAAAACATCGCGGCGGGTAATGGATGCAAAGCGCGCCGCATCGAGTGTGTCGAGGCTCAAGTTGACCGAATGAATGTTCAGTTCCTTCATCAGAGGAACGTATGGTGCTGTCAGAACACCATTGGTCGTAATCGTTATACGCTCAAACAGCTGGCTCTGTGCCACACGAGTGAGCAATTGATCGAAGTCTCGGCGCATGAAAGGTTCACCGCCCGTAAAACGCAGCTTTCGAATGCCCAAGGATGAAAAGATTGGGAGCAATCGCTCTATTTCTTCATAAGAAAGCATCTCATCCCGTTTCAACCAATCGAGACCGGAGGCGGGCATGCAATAATGACAGCGCAAATTGCACCGGTCAGTAATGGCCAATCGCAGATAGTCAATGGTTCGTCCATGGTTGTCTTTCACCGCATTCTAATTTCGAGTTGCAATGTACGATTAGGGCATGGCCGTTTGTGTCTTGCCAGATCCCTTAAGCAGTTTTCGGAAACCGGAAAAGAACTCTTCAAAGGAATCAAAGTCTTCCCGGTAGATGATTCCCACTCCTTGTGTATAGGGCGATTGCTGCAACGTGTTGGCCTGGAAGTCATTACTTTCATTGTACATCACCAATCGAATTTTGCCTTCCGGAGTAATCTTATATTCAATTCGGATATCACCGATGATGTTGGTCGTATTCTGATTGGCAGCAGAGGTACCATTATTTCGAGAAACACCGAAGTTACTGCTCAAGGTAAGTCGCTCGTTGAATAGTTGTGTTCCCAGTGCTAACGCAATTTCTTCGTTACTGATATCGTCGCCGGGGCTGTAGTTAAACCCGAGGTTGAAGTCGTCGCTGATCTGACCGAGCCAGGATGATATTTGGCTCGAGAGAAACTCCGTTCCATTGGCGGCAATGGCGCTGGTGCTGCTATGGTCAGACGTCACATTAGGTGGACTGATGAACCTGCGCATGGCTAGCAAAGCAAATGCTTGCCGGTTACGTTCCTGGTCAGTACTAATAACAGCGTTAACTCGGCTTTTTGTAACCTGATCCACGGTAGGTAGTTCAATCGAGAAGTCAATACCCGGGCTGAAAATTTTTCCCGTCATATTCATGTTAAGCTCAACAGGCACACGCTGGCCATTCTGAAAACTTGGATCCGGTATGAGGTCATAAAGAGAGGCCGAATTCTGATAGGTAGCTTTCAAATTCATTTCACCACCAAATGGATCTCCAAACCACGAAATAGTGCCACCCGGTTTCAATTCAAACGGTTTGTTGATCAGATTCTTGAGTGTGAAGTTGTAGCTTCCCTTCGTAATTTCAATCCCGCCGTACATGTTGAAGGTCGCGAGATTGTTGATTTCCATTTGCAGATTACCCTTCCCCGAACCTTGAATAAGATCGCCCACGCTCTCATCAAATATGATTTTGAATTCCGCTTCCGGAGTAATTTCCAGTTGAAGTGCCAGTTTAATTCCGGATAGATTAAGTGGCTCACGGTCAGTGATGGTGTCTTTGGGAGAGGTGAATCGGATGAAGTTTTCGAACTCTTGTTCGCTGCTTGTTCCCATTGGCATGGCGATGCTTGTTCCCTTTTCGCTTCTTAACGAGATATCGAATTCAAGATTGGAATCATAGCCATAGATGTTGACGTTGCCCGTAGTATAGGCCTGACCATAGTACATGGAGTTTTGTTCTTCCGTTGTATTCATGGCCAGCATGGGTTCTTCCATATCGATGACCAGATCGAAGTTCCAGTCGCCAAAGTTGTCGTGCAGCATCTGTCCGGTAAGGAAGCCCGATTTACCTTTCTCGTCCTTCACCGGAATATGGTCGAAGGTGAACATGTCGGGATAAACACCAACTCTGTTTTGGATGTAGTATTTTGTATTTAGGTAGTAAACATAGACGGAAGCATCCTTGAGCAGAGCATCAGCACGAAGTTGAGGTGCATCCGGCTTTCCTGTTATGGCCATAGTTCCACTTGCGAAACCTTGGATGTCGAGTACTTCGGGCTCCATGAAGGCATTTATAAACTCCAGATCCAGGTTATTGATAGTGGCTGTAAGGTCTAGTGGGCTCTTTTCATTTTTAGGTCTGTAATAACCTGCGAATGTCAGAGGGGTATATCGATTGAGTCCAAGCGAAGCCTTGGCGTCCTTCTCTAAACGGCCGTCAATGCGTAATTCATCTCTTCTCGGATCCCAGATAGAATTTCCTTGCAGATCGCCAAACTCCCGATCATTCAGGATGAAGTTTTGAATGTCCACATTACTGCTTAAAATAGCTTCATGGTAGGGATCTCGAATGCTAATTGCAGCATCCAATAATCCTTCAAAACGATAGTCTTCTCCAATAAAAACAGTCAGGTTGGATAAATCGAACGATTCCACTTGCACTCGAACCTCACTCGAATCGGAGTCGAATAATTGTCCCGCGATTTCTACCAATTGATTGTCATTCTGAATAGTTAAGTCTGAAATGACCACGAGTGCACTGTCGAGGCTGATTTTAGCCCCTTCGCGGAAAGCCCACTTTTCCTTTTCCAGGGTAAACGAACTATTCTCGAAAATAAAGTCAAAGGAATTCACATCGCGAATGGCAAGCTTTCCGTTGAGGTCGCCTTCAAATTGTCGGTTTCCGTTGTTCCAGCTGATAGCCGTATATAACGTGTCTTTCAGTGTTCGCCCGTCAATGGCAATATCCCGAAACAGAATATCCGAGGTATTCAATAAATCGCAGGAAGCAGTTACGTAAAATGATTCGTCCGGATGCTGCACGTCGAAGGTGAGTCCTTCGATTATGTTACCCTGATAAATGACGGACGGACTAGACACAGTTGTTTGAAAGAACGAATCGGGTTCGTTGAGCTCAAGACTGATGCGAGTTCCGGGTGCAATTTCTAGCTCGGGGATATACACTTTGGTTATTTGCGAAACGTCATAAATCTGAGCTTCGAGTGTGAACTGTTGCGTTTTGTGCTCTCGAATGGTTGGTTTGAATGAAGGGAATATGCGCGATGCTATTTCGGTGAGCGAACTTGGAATTTCCGAAATCTTATACTCTCCGCGCATCTCTGCAAACGCGATATCCGATTGAAGTGTAATACTAGGAATACCGATTCGCTGCGAATGAATGCTCAATCTATTTATATAATAGTCATTGTCCATGGCACAGTAGGTAAGGTCACTTACCAATACATCGCCTTCAAATTTTTCAAACTCAAGTCCAACACTATGTATTTGTATGTCGCCGCTCAACGCGCTGTAGTCGTATTCTTTCAGGATGTTCAACTCATCCAGATTTGCATGCTGCACATGAGTGTCAAAATCAAGCAAGGGCTGATCTTGCATGAAATCGATGGTTCCCTGGAAATTCATCACCAGATTAGGATCATCAATTGAAACATCGCCACTGAAGGCCTTGTGTTGGAAGTTTCCTGAGGCCGTTATATCATGATAAGCGTAGTCATTAGCCTGCAATTCATCAATCGTTCCTTCAAAGGTGGCATTCACTTTCTTGAGTTCTAGTCCTGAACCCTGCACATGGATGTTGCTGGTTATGGTGCCCAATGATTTTGTCTGATAAAACGATCCGAGATTGAATTGCTGAAGGTTAATGGCCCCGGCGTAGCGATAATCATTCAAGGCAATATCTTCCTTCAGGGAAATATCGGCTCGCACATTTCCAATCGCAGTAGTAACCGTTCCATAAGTTACAAAATCACTTATGAAGCCGGTGAAATCACCTTTGTAGGTTATCTGGCCCAGGTAGGCAATGTTGTCGGGCAATTCAACAAACGACTTTCCGTCGAATGGTGGAATAGGAATTTCCTCGAGCTCTTGCTTATTAGTAGTGAGTTCATCGATGTCCAGGTTGATATAGGTTTGATCGATATCAGGAAGTCCTTCCATATCGATATTTCCCTTAAAACGGCTGTTTTCATTGAATTGCAGCTCTAGGTTGCGGGCCTTCAGGTTGGCAACTGTGCCGCGAACAGTTCCGTTGATGATGACAGGCTGATTCATGCCCTTCAATTCGGGCGCGAAATAGCTCAGGTCATTTAGGTTGATGCGTGCGCTGTTAAAAACATGCTTCATGGGAACCTTCGTTTCAAAGAAGTCCAGATCATCTATCGACCCAACGGTAAATTGCAAATCCCCTTTCACATCGCTGTCGCCTGCAATCAAATTCACATCATCCATTCGAACTTCTCCGCGGGCAAGCGTCAACTCCTGTGAAAACTCTACCAGCCTGAAGCCGCTCACTTCATTCATGGCTAGGTGACTCACAAAAGCATGCGTGCTGTCACCCTCCATGCGGAATTCGTTGACCTCCAGCTCGATTTGACTTAGCTTTAAATGATTCCAGTCAACGCCGAAAGTTGTGTCGAGATCGCGGTGCTCATTGATGTAGTTGAAGCGGCCATTGTGCAATTGAAGATGGTTCAGAGCAATGAACGTTTCCGATTGGGTGGTATCGCCGCTGTCGAAATATTCCACCAGGAAGTAGTAATTCAGCAAACTGTCTTGGCTGTGCCTGACCAAATTAAAATAGGGCGAGAACAGATGCAGTTTGTTTACTACTAGTTTGCCGCTCACATCGTCGTAAGAATAATTGGCTGCATCGAGCGATTCAACATAGATAAGTGAGTCGCCTCTCTGATCTTCGATGTATATGTCCGTCGCATGAAGTTTCGCCCATATGTCGATACTAACTGTACCAATCGAAACTTTTGTATTCCATTCTTTCGACAAATAATCACTGAGTCGGTGCGCAAGCCACGTTTGCACTGCAGGGATCTGCAATGCAAAATAACCGCTGAACATCAAGGTCACTAGACCTACGAAGATGTACTGGGCTATGCGTATTCTCTTGCGTCGTTTTGACATGTACAACCGCGTAAAATAAGGTGGTCGCGAGGTTGCAAATTAACGCGATAGCAGAGATATTAACAGTCGGTTTTGATTTCTTTGCAAGTGTCAATCGTCAGCGTCGAGCTCCAAATCGCTTAGCTCAATTTCGATGGAGCGGGTGCTGATGAAGAGCTCCCAAAGCGATAAAACAAGGGAAACTGCAAACAGCACCAAAGAGGAAGCAAAGAGGAAACTGGCAGTTTCCATTTTCCCAATCGTGATGGCATACATACAAACGATGGCAATGATGAAGCTGCTTACGCCGAGTATTTGCATGTTGCGAATGATACGCATGCGAATACGCAGATTCTTGATTTGCGCATGTATGAGTGGCTTCTTCGTGTCGTCGAGATTGTGATAGCGATCATGGAGATTACGAACCACACTGGCCAGCGCTAGAAAGCGGTTGGTATACGCCAGCATAATGAGGCTCACAGCGGGAAAGAGCAGGGCAGGGGTGTTGATATTGATGTCCATCGGAAGGCGAAAATCCAACGGAAAGGAATATGCTATTCCAAATTCTTATCAAATATTCCCAACAGAAAACAAGTCACTTCCAAGGACAGCTACTTTAGCTCCGTGAAATTTGAACTTACATCGGCCTACACGCCCAGCGGCGACCAGCCAACCGCCATTCGCGAACTGACGGATGGGGTAGAGCGTGGCGATAAATACCAAACACTATTGGGTGTTACCGGCTCGGGAAAGACGTTTACGATGGCCAATGTCATAGCCAATACAGAACGCCCCACGCTGGTGCTCAGTCACAACAAGACGCTGGCAGCGCAGTTATACTCCGAGTTCAAGGCGTTCTTCCCGAACAACATGGTCGAGTACTTCGTGAGCTACTACGACTACTACCAGCCGGAAGCTTTCATTCCGACCACGGGGGTTTACATTGAGAAGGATCTGCAGATTAATGATGAGATTGAAAAGCTGCGCCTTTCAGCCACTAGCGCGCTGCTCAGTGGTCGACGCGATGTCATCGTTGTAGCGAGTATTTCGTGTATTTACGGTATCGGAAACCCGATTGAGTTTCACAAGAGCGTCATTCCCATCAAACGCGGCCAGGCCATGAGCCGCCAAGGTTTCCTGCACCGATTGGTGGAGGGCTTGTACAGCCGAACTCGTGCCGACTTTACGCGCGGAACCTTTCGCGTGCAAGGCGACAACGTGGATGTGTACTTGGCTTACGCCGATTATGCCGTGCGTGTAACATTCTTCGGAAATGAAATCGAATCGATTCATACGATTCATGTCGATACCGGAAAGAAGATTATGGACTTCGAAATGATTTCCATCTATCCGGCGAACCTGTTTGTAACCAGTCGCGAAACGATGACTCAGGCCATCTGGGAGATACAGCAAGACATGGTGAAGCAGGTAAAAGCCTTTGAAGAACAAGGCAAATTCATTGAAGCCAAACGCGTGGAAGAGCGCGTGGTGTATGATATTGAAATGATGAAGGAGCTCGGCTATTGCTCGGGCATTGAAAACTATTCGCGTTACTTCGACCGCAGGCAGCCGGGGCAGCGACCTTTCTGCTTGCTCGACTATTTCCCGGAAGACTACTTGATGGTGATTGACGAAAGCCACGTCACCGTTTCGCAAGTGGGCGCTATGTATGGCGGCGACCGATCGCGCAAGGTGAACCTGGTCGATTATGGATTCCGCTTGCCGAGCGCTATGGACAACCGTCCGCTTACATTCGATGAATGGGAAGGCTTGCAGAATCAGGTGGTGTATGTCAGCGCTACTCCAGCCGATTACGAATTGCAGAAGTCGGGTGGAGTGCTGGTAGAGCAGGTGGTGCGACCCACGGGATTGCTCGATCCGCCTATTGATGTGCGTCCGTCGCTCAACCAAATCGACAACTTGATCGGCGAGATACAAGCCACCATTGCCAAGGACGAGCGCGTGCTCGTGACCACGCTCACCAAACGTATGGCCGAAGAGCTGGCGAAGTACCTCGACAAGCTCAGCATTGCCTGTCGTTATATACACAGTGAAGTACAAACGCTTGATCGCATTGAAATACTCCGCGATTTGCGCGAAGGCAAGTTCGACGTGCTCGTAGGAGTGAACCTCTTACGCGAAGGTCTCGATCTACCCGAGGTGTCGCTCGTGGCCATCATGGACGCCGACAAAGAAGGCTTCCTGCGCAGCAACCGTTCACTCACGCAAACAGCAGGACGCGCCGCTCGTAACGTGAATGGACGCGTGATCATGTATGCCGACAAGATCACCGACAGCATGCAGCAGACGATTGATGAAACAGCGCGCCGTCGTGAAAAGCAGATCGCCTACAACCTTGAAAACGGCATCACGCCTACCCAAGTGAAGAAAGGCAAGTCGACCATCTTCGAACAAAGTGGCGTGCTCGACAAGCGCAAAGCCGTTTACAACGAAGAAGAACATCAGATAGGTGCAGCCGCCGACCCTGTGCTCAGTTATCTCAATGAAGAGCAATTGAAAAAGGCCATCGAGCAGACCACGAAGAAAATGGAAAAGGCTGCCCGCGACATGGACTTCATGGAAGCCGCGCGATTGCGGGATGAGATGCTTGCGATGAAGAAAATGCTAGGCTAGGTGATAGGTAAGAGGTGATAGGTGACAGGTTATAGGTAGCAAGCCCCACCTTTCACCTTTCAAGTCTTACCTCTTACCTCTTACCTTTTACCTGTCACCTATCACCTATCACCTATCACCTATCACCTATCACCTGCAAGTGAACTCTTAACCTGCATCAATGTTTTCCACCTTACCGCGCAACCAACTTCGCGGCATTAAAAACAACACATATTCATTTTATGAAAAAACTCATTCTCGCGGCCGCAGTATTGGCCACTTTCTCTTTCACAGCTAATGAAGTAGCTAACTGGGGTATCGATGCGTCACACTCACGCATGGGTTTTACCTTTAACCACCAAGGCATTGCCGAAATGCAAGGTGAATTCAAGAAAGTAGACGTTCAGATTACTGCCTCTGCTGCAGATTTTTCGGATGCCAGCATTGTGTTGACCGCTCAAGCCAATAGCGTCTACACCGGTTCTGAAGGCCGCGATCAACATTTACAAGCTCCTGACTTCTTGGATGCAGCGCAGTTCCCAACCATCACCTTCAAGAGCAGCTCGATGAAGAAAGTAGGCGAGAAGGACTATGTTGTAAACGGCGAATTGACCATGCACGGTGTCACTAAGCCTGTAGAATTGAAGGCCCGTCACAACGCTACCATCCAAACCAAGCAAGGAGTTGATGTAGCAGGTTTCAAAGTAACCGGTACCATCAAGCGCACCGACTTCGGTGTGGGTAAAGACTTCCCTACGGCTGTGGCGAGTGATGAGATGCAGGTGAATGCGGATATCGAGATCTCTAGGAAATGACAATTGACTAATGACTAGTGACTAATGACTAATGACTAATGAATTGTGCCATGTGCGTTTTTAATTAGTCATTAGTACCTAGTCATTAGTCATTATTTTTGTTCCATGGAAATGACTACCACACTCAAAAACACCGCTCTGACCAATGTTCACGAGCGACTCGGCGCCAAAATGGTTCCGTTTGCGGGCTACAATATGCCTGTGCAATACTCAGGCCTGATTGAAGAACACAACACCGTGCGAAACGCCGTTGGAGTGTTTGATGTAAGTCACATGGGTGAGTTTTGGGTGAGTGGTCCGGGCGCGTTGGATTTGATTCAGCGTGTGACGACCAACGACGCCTCGAAGTTGGTAGATGGCAAAGTGCAGTATTCGTGCATGCCGAACGGCAAAGGCGGTATTGTAGACGATTTGCTCGTGTATCGATTCAGCGAGGAGTTGTACATGTTGGTGGTGAATGCCTCTAACATCGACAAGGACTGGGCATGGATCTCGAGCCACAACTCATTCGGAGCAACACTCGAGAACCACAGCGAAGGAACATCATTGCTCGCGGTGCAAGGCCCGAAGGCGCTGGAAGCCATGCAAAAGTTGACAGCCATGTCGCTTATCGGTATGGAATATTATACGGTGCAGCGTGGCACGTTCGCCGGTTGCGAAAACATCATTGTCTCCACAACAGGTTACACAGGTGCAGGCGGATGTGAAATCTACTTCCCGAATTCGGTTGCTGAGAAAATGTGGGATGCCGTGATGGAAGCCGGTGCCGAGTTTGGCATCAAGCCCATCGGTTTGGGCGCGCGTGATACGCTGCGTCTGGAAATGGGATTCTGTTTATACGGCAACGACATCGACGATACTACGTCGCCCATTGAGGCAGGCTTGGGTTGGATCACCAAGTTCACCAAAGACTTCATCGATAGTGAACTATTCAAATCGCACAAAGAGCAAGGCACAGCGCGCAAGCTCGTAGGCTTCGAGTTGATCGACCGCGGTATTCCGCGTCACGGCTACGAAGTGGTCGACGCCGACATGAACGTGATCGGTGTTGTGACCAGCGGCACACAAAGCCCTACGCTCAATAAACCCATCGGAATGGCCTATGTGCCCACTGCGCAAAGCAAGCCCGGCTCGGAGATTCTCGTGAACATCCGCGGCAAGGCCATCAAAGGCGTGGTGACGAAGATGCCGTTTGTATAGGGGTAATTGTTCAATGAAATAGAAATGAAAAGGCCGACGATGAGTTGGCCTTTTTTCATCTTGAAATTAATTCCCTTTAGTTTAGATTATTCATTACTCATCGCACTCGGCAGCATCTGCAAAAACGGAGTAGCCTGCTCATACGTTAATTGATCATAGAAGAGACCTACCCGAGCAAGGTTGCTGTAATAGGAAGCAAGGTTGGTATAGTAGTAATGTTCACTGCCTATCGACCATGCACTAGCGAATCATTCCCGCAGCTACAGTTTCGTTGGTGAATTCATCAATTAATATGAAGCTTCCCGTGGAGCGATTCGCCTCATACGTATCGGCAAAAACGGGCTGAGCTAAGCGTAAGCGAACACCGGCGATATCATTCATAAACACATCTTGAAATTCTTTAGTAAGCCGTTGACCGGTGTTTACATCCAACCGATAATCAAAAGAAGATGCAATGCACTTCAACGATACAGACGTATGACGGAAAATAAACTTCGAACCAACCGTTGCCGGCTTCGTGCTCAACCAACAAATTTCTGCTTGCAATTCCCTTACGCCCTCCGGCACATTATCAGCGGGCACTATCAAATCTCCACGGCTCACATCAATTTCATCCGCCAGCTCCACGGAAACAGATTCTCCGGGAAAAGCGATGCGCTGCTCGGAAAATCCGGAATTGATTCGAAGAATCGTAGAATGTAATTCTGATGGCAGGACAACAACAGACTGACCAACTTCTAATGGACCGCCTGTTAGCCGTCCTGCATAATGCCTATGATCCTCCAAATCGTTGGGCCTTGGACGAATAACAGCCTGAACGGAAAATCGCGCAGGGCTATCTTTTTCAATTTTAACTTCCAATTCATGAAGAGCATCGAGAACTGTTTTACCCGTATACCATTTCATCTGACTTGACGCATCGACTACATTGTCTCCATCCAATGCTGAAATAGGAATGCATTGAATGCTTTCGAATTCCAACTCGCTGATTGCACTCAGCATGTCGCGGCTTATTGTTTCGTAGACCTCTTGGGAAAAACTGACAAGATCCATTTTATTGACGCACAAAATAAGATGCGGTACGCGCAGCAGTGCTGCAATTATGGTGTGCACTCGCGATTGTTCCTGCACTCCCTTGCGAGCATCAATCAACACTATCGTTGCATCAGCCGTGGAAGCCCCTGTAACCATATTGCGAGTGTACTGGACGTGCCCGGGAGTATCGGCAATGATGAACTTTCGCTTCGGGGTTGAAAAATAACGGTATGCAACATCGATCGTAATTCCCTGCTCCCTTTCTGCACGTAAGCCATCCGTTGCAAGAGAGAGGTCCACAAAATTCAACCCCTTTTTCAGACTTGACAACCGCAGCGACTCCATTTGATCATCGAATAGCGACTTGCTGTCGAACAACAATCTTCCAATAAGCGTACTCTTGCCATCATCCACGCTGCCGGCAGTGGCAAAGCGTAACATTTTACGTTGTTGATTTTCCATAGTATGACAGTGTCAAAGACCGAAAGTAGTCGAAAAGCGAGCATCTCAAATGCTCAAATCCTGTTATAGCAAAATCATACTATTATATCCGCTATCATTAAGACTAGGATAGAAATTCAATTCAGAGAAGCGATTTGAGATGCTATGTCGGAAGAAATGCTCCGCGATGAGTCATTTTAAAATCGCAAATAATTGCTATTGCAGGAGAAAAAAAGTTGTTTGTATGTTTACGCCATGCTTTACTTTTCGCACAGACTGCATCTAATCAAGGCGATATCCTGGCGCATTACAGGATCGGTAGATACGATGATTTGGGCTTGGGTGCTATCTGGTGAATGGACGTTCGGCATTGCAATCGGCAGTTTGGAAATGCTTACCAAGATTGTATTGTATTATTTGCATGATCGTATTTGGCATCGGACTGAATCATCGCATCGTTGGAATAGTTATAAGACGCATCTATTCAAAACCATCACTTGGCGTTTTTTAGGTACAATCGATACCGTTGCGCTTAGCTGGTTAGTTAGTGGAAGTTTGCATTTGGGACTGCAGTTGGGAGGAATAGAAATTATTACCAAAATGTTGCTCTACTATATGCATGAGCGTATTTGGTTTCGTATTAAATGGAAAAAAGCCGTGGAGTCGGCCAATGTATAACTCATGTCTAACTTAAAGGAGCATGCCTTTCATACATCCGTTGCGGATCGATCTTCCATAAAGGGGCATCCACCATTGCTCGTATGGTTTACCGGACTTTCGGGAAGCGGGAAAAGCACCTTGGCAGATGCATTGGAAAAGTATTTAGTTGCAAATGGTATTCACGCTTATCACCTCGATGGTGATGCCATTCGCTCTGGTATCAATGCCGATTTGAGCTTCTTACCCGCGGACAGGGATGAGAATTTGCGCAGGGTAGGTGAGTTGGCTGCATTGATGTTGGATGCCGGCCTGGTTGTAATTGCCGCCTTCGTTTCACCGCTACGTAAACACCGTGATGCCATTCGAGATCGAGTTGGTAGTCAGCGAATGGTTGAGGTGTATGTGAATACTCCTATAGAGGTGTGTGAAACGCGCGATATAAAGGGTTTTTACAAAAAAGCACGCAATGGAGAAATCAAAGACTTTACAGGTGTTTCTGCACCCTATGAAGAGCCATTGAATGCTGAATTGACTATAGACACAGCACAGCTTAGCGTAGAGAAAGCAATTGAATTGCTTATTTTTGAATTGAAGAAAAAAGGGTTATCCATTAACGAGAAGAATAATGAATCATTTGGATGAATTGGAGGCGGAGGCCATATTCGTTTTGCGTGAAGTATTCGCTCAGTTTGAGCACCCTGTAATTTTATTTTCCGGAGGCAAGGACTCCATCGTTGTGACTCATCTTGCACGCAAAGCATTTTATCCCGGCCGTATTCCATTTCCACTTTTGCATATCGATACCGGACATAATTTTCCGGAGACGATGGAATTTCGCGATCAGCTCGTTCAAGATTTGCAGTTGGAATTACTAGTTGGCTCTGTACAAAATTCAATTGATTGCGGCAGAGTGAAAGAGGAACGTGGTCACAGAGCATCGCGTAATGTTCTTCAAACAACGACCTTGCTCGATACTATTCAAGAGCATAAAATTGATTGCGCCATTGGCGGCGGGCGACGCGATGAAGAAAAGGCCAGAGCCAAGGAGCGTTTTTTCTCACATCGCGATGAATTTGGTCAGTGGGATCCCAAACACCAGCGTGCCGAGCTGTGGAACTTGTTCAATGGTCGTCATTTTGAAGATGAGCATTTTCGAGTGTTTCCGATTTCAAACTGGACTGAGTTGGATGTTTGGCAGTATATACGTCGTGAAAATATTGCCATTCCTTCACTGTATTTCGCTCATGATAGAGAAGTCATTTACCGAGACCATAGTTGGATACCCATGTCGGCGTTCATTCAATTGGATGAACACGAAAAACCCGTTATGAAACACATTCGTTTTCGAACATTAGGCGATATAACTATTACGGGGGGCATCGAGTCCAATGCGGATACCCTTGATGCCATTGTGGACGAAATCAGCACCATGCGCACCACCGAAAGAGGCAATAGGGCCGATGATAAGCGAAGCGAAACTTCCATGGAAGATCGCAAACGTGAAGGATATTTTTAGTCTTGGGCTTGCAATATGCGCCGCAAATAATCGAGCTGTCCGCGGTGTCGTGCAAAGTGAGACACCAACTGAACCAAGAAATATCCCACCGACCGGCCTTTATGATGGGGAGGAGTATCGCGCATTTCAAGTGCAAGTTCTTCTTGCGATAGCTTCTTCAATGTTTGTTGAATGGAGTGTGAAGTCTTTTCAATCTCGGCAATCAACTCCTCTTTGGAAAGATCGATGCGGCTGAACTCTGCTTCTCGATTGCGCACGTAGCCTGAATTGCCAAGTACACTTCCAATAAAATGCTGCAGATTTCCGCACAAATGATAGGCGAGTGTGCCCACGGAATTTGTGATGCCTGGCAAAGGCTTCCACAATTCCTGCTCGGGAGTCATTCGGATTTCTTCAGCCATGGCGGCTAAATCACGAGTGAAAATATCGGTAAGATCGGTGGGAAGAAAATGTTCGGGCATTACTCTGCGGTTAAAGTGGGACGCTGTATGTCTT
>Ga0315905_10004605_pt1 | contig 14086 bp, 9 predicted proteins | sample LakEriMetagenome_5_FD_203522 | JGI IMG/M metagenome (GOLD analysis project Ga0315905, IMG submission 203522) | Freshwater fungal communities from buoy surface, Lake Erie, Ohio, United States - Buoy 4 MA121 | ecosystem: Environmental > Aquatic > Freshwater > Lake | place: USA: Lake Erie, Ohio... | reverse complement strand
CAGAACTTAAAAGGATTGTGTGAAAAATTTGGAGTAGATTACCATACTTTCCTTCAAGATTTTGAGGTTGATCATGCCAACGAACTGTCCATTTTTGATTTAGAGGCAGTTTGCGAGGAATACGAAATTGACATGATGAACTTACTTTTTAAGCAAGTTTATCCGAATGAATCATTAAGAAAACGACTCAATAACATTAAATTTCTTGTGCTCGACGTCGACGGTGTACTTACGGACGGAGGAATGTATGTTAGTGAGAACGGCGACCAAATGAAAAAATACAACGCGAAAGATGGAATGGCCATATTGCACTTAACGAAAAAAGGATTTCCAGTTGGCTTTCTTTCCTCTGGATTTACGGAGCATATGGTGCAAGACAGAGCAAAACTGCTCGGTGCAACGCATTGCTATGTCGGTAGAGAATCTAAACTAGACATTCTAATGACATGGATTAACGATATGAAAATCAATATATCTGAAATTGCATTTATAGGCGATGACATCAATGATCTTGCTGTTATGTCCAACGTAGGAGTAGCCGTATGTCCTATTAACGCAGTTAACCGAATTAAAAGTGTTTCACATATTATTTTATCCAAAAAAGGAGGAGATGGTTGTGTGCGCGAATTTATTGATCAATATTTACTTCAAGAACCCATTTAAAAATGAAAATCGGAATAATAAGAGAAGGGAAAGTGCCGCCAGATTTCCGTGTGCCTTTAACACCAAAACAATGTAAAGCGATTCAAACGCTTTATCCTCAGGTAGAAGTCTATGTTCAAAAAAGTAATATTCGCGTGTTCAAAGACGAAGAATACGCGGCCTTAGGACTAAGATTGGTGGATGATTTAGAGAACTGTGACATTATTTTTGGTGTAAAAGAAGTTCCAATAGACATGTTAATTCCGAATAGAACATTTGTTTTCTTCTCTCATACTATAAAAAAACAGGCTCATAATCAAAAATTACTTCGGGCGATCTTGGATAAAAAAATACGGCTCATAGATTACGAAGTTATCAAAGATAAAAGCAACAAAAGACTAATTGGATTCGGTCGCTACGCAGGAATAGTAGGATGCTACAATACCTTCTATACATGGGGATTAAAATCAGGCGATTATGAACTTAAACCAGCACATCTCTGCAAAGATCGAAAAGAAGTCGAAGAGGAATTGAAAAAGGTTGTCTTACCGAAAGATTTCCGTGTAGTATTAACAGGATTTGGTCGCGTTGGAAATGGTGCTAGAGAAATTATGTCTTTATTACCCATCAAAGAAGTTTCTCCAGAAGAATACCTCAGAGAAACGCACAATGAACCTGTTTTTGCACATTTAGATACTGAAGATTATTACGTTAGAAAGGACGGAAAAGAATTTTCAAAACAAGAGTTCTATGCACAACCCGAGCTTTACACATCTAATTTTGAACCATACGCATTCAACAGCGATATGTATATTCCTTGTCATTATTGGAGTTCTAAATCGCCATTTATTTTAACTAGAGAAACCTTGTTAAATAGAAAAAATCGATTGAAAGTTGTGGGTGACATTAGCTGTGACGTGAATGAACCCATTGCCTGTACAATTCGCGCTTCAAAGATTGGAAATCCAATTTATGGCTACGACCCGGTGCAAAATACCGAAGTTGATTTTTTATCAAAAGGAGCGATTGCCGTAATGGCCATAGACAACTTGCCTTGCGAATTACCTTTAGACGCATCGGAAGACTTTGGAAATGAACTTATAAAACATGTAATTCCAAAACTTTTAGGTGATGATCCAGATGCTGTAATAGAAAGAGCCTCAGAAACAAATCTTGATGGTAAATTAATGCCAAATTTCAAATACTTAGAAGACTACGCGAACGGAATACTTGTTCATTAACTAGTTAATTCTTTTTTGAACTAGGTTTTCTACTTTTGTATAAAATTGATGAGGCATGTAGGTCCTCCACTCAATGTCTTCCAACTCACCCCCCATCACAAAGTATTGATCTATATTGATGCGTTCGAACTCGGTTAACACGTGGTCGTGAAAATTAATCAAGGCAATCCATCCCTCCTCTACTTCATCAAACCATTCTTCATAATAGCAATCGTCGGAATAATGGAAGTTCAATACGTTTTCTCCCACTAGAATAAACTTATTTATTCCCTGTTCCATCATTGGTTCTACGATATCGCGCTTAAGCACCATGATGTCGTTTTCTATGGCGTCATTCCACTCCCCAATAAACTCCAGTATTGTATAACCTAACTCATAATCGACAAATAGAATTTTAAGAAACAAGGTTTTTGAACCCATATTATCCCATTGCGGATGAATGTAATAATTATAGATAGTATCTGTAAACTCAAATTCACTGTACTCTCGATTATAAAAAGGAGAATTAGGATCTTCAGAGGCAATGTAATATCCTCGCCATTGGTAGAAAGGCTCAATTGAATGCACCCTCAAAATTACCAAAAGATCTATTTTATCTCGTTTATTTTAGTAAAAACTTGCTTAAAAATATGGGCGTGACCTTGGTCGTTTAGATGTATTCCATCACCCGAATCAAAGGTTGGGTTCAAACTAAAATCTTCCGTAGACAAATAAGTCCACACATCAACAAAATAGGGAGAAAACTCTTTTTTCATCATTTGACACAACTCGTTTTGCTGCATTCTCACTTCATCTTTTTTGAAATTTCGAGGTTGAGGAGAAATCAACAAATACTTAATTTTCTTTTTCTTTATCAACTGTATTAACAAGCGGTAATTTTTTAGTTGCTCTTCGTTCGAATATCCATAGGCCGCATCATTTGACGGCATATTGATAATAATCATATTGGGATTCATTGAGAGAGCATTTGTTATATTTCGCTCAATATCTGGATTTGGCCGATTAGAATATCTAGTTCCTGTAGGCAATATATGAAAAGTAGAGTAGCCACTTTTACCATAATTAATTACACTAGATGCTTTATTTGAAATTTTGAGTTCCTGTTCTAACTTAAAAACCCATGAATTACTGATTTTAGAAGCTCCTGCGCCTTCTGCCGTCGATGAACCTAAAACCACAACATTAACTTGTGTTTTAGACGTTAATTGTTCATCTAAACTTGATAAATCCGAATAAATGAGCAGAAAAAAACTAAGAATTCTTGTAAGAAAAAACATCATAATTTTGAAAATTGCAAAAATTAATCCAAAAAGAAAATTTAATTTTATAATTCAATAAGTTAACCAACTACACATGAAAGAAACAAATGTTCTTTATTTAAAGTCGAAGATAATGGCATTGCCAGGATCTCTAGAATTGGAAAATGAATACCTAATATTAAACGCCCACAAACAAACCATAAATTTAGGTGGTTTCTTGGGTTCTTTTTTGAAAAAAAAGGTTGAAGAAAAGAATCAAGGTTTTAAATGGAATGTGAATGAGATAAAAACAATAGCTAAAGGAAAACATGGTTTTCAAGATAACGTGCTTGAGCTAACTAATATTCACGACGAAACCTATCGAATTCTTGTTAAGAATTTCGATGAATGGAATACTGCAATTTTGAGCAAAAAATCCTAGGTCTACATGTTTCTTCTATACTGACCTCCTACTTCAAACAAGGCTTTTGTTACTTGACCCAAGGAAGCGTGCTTACAGGTTTCCATTAATTCCTCAAACATATTACGGTTGTTGATGGCCGCGTCTTGAACTTTTCGAATACCTGCTTGCGCTTGATCTCCTTTAGTTGCATGTAATTCAGCTAACATCTTAATTTGATATTGCTTCTCTTCTTCTGTTGCGCGAATAACTTCTTTTGGAAGAATTGTAGGAGAACCTTTTGAACTCAAAAAGGTATTTACACCTATGATTGGGAACTCACCTGTATGCTTTAACGTCTCGTAATACAACGATTCTTCTTGAATCTTAGAACGCTGGTACATTGTTTCCATTGCTCCTAAAACACCTCCACGTTCGGTAATTCGGTCAAATTCAGTTAGAACCGCTTCCTCGACTAAATCGGTAAGTTCTTCAATAATGAATGCTCCTTGCAATGGATTTTCGTTTTTCGCTAAGCCCAATTCTCGGTTTATAATTAATTGAATGGCCATCGCTCTACGAACAGATTCTTCTGTCGGTGTTGTAATCGCTTCGTCGTATGCGTTCGTGTGAAGTGAATTACAGTTGTCGTAGATTGCATACAAGGCTTGTAGTGTTGTTCGGATATCGTTGAAATCAATTTCTTGCGCATGCAACGAACGTCCGGAAGTTTGAATGTGGTATTTTAACATTTGCGCACGTGGGTTGGCTGCGTATTTTTTTGCTAAAGCCTTTGCCCAAATTCTGCGAGCCACACGACCAATCACCGCATATTCAGGATCAATTCCGTTGGAGAAGAAGAAGGAAAGGTTTGGACCAAAATCGTTGATATCCATTCCTCGGCTCAAGTAATATTCGACATACGTAAATCCATTGGCTAATGTAAATGCCAATTGAGTTATCGGATTTGCGCCAGCCTCTGCAATGTGATAACCAGAAATAGACACCGAATAAAAATTTCGTACTCCATTGTTAATGAAATATTGTTGTACGTCGCCCATCAAACGCAAGGCAAATTCCGTAGAAAAAATACAGGTATTTTGAGCTTGATCTTCTTTTAATATATCAGCCTGAACAGTTCCACGAACTTGTGTTAATGTCTCCGCTTTGATTTTAGCATAGACATCACTTGGCAACACTTGATCACCTGTAACGCCCAAAAGCATTAGCCCTAAACCATCGTTTCCTTCAGGTAAAACCCCTTGATAACGTGGACGTTCCGTTCCTTTTTCTTTGTAAATCGCTGCTATTTTAGCTTCCACTTCAGCCTCAAGTCCGTTTGCTTTGATGTATTTCTCGCAGTTTTGATCGATAGCAGCATTCATGAAAAATGCTAATAACATCGGTGCTGGACCATTGATTGTCATAGAAACCGAAGTTGCTGGATGACTTAAATCAAAACCAGAATACAGTTTTTTCGCATCGTCCAAACAACAAATCGAAACGCCTGAATTTCCGATTTTTCCGTAAATGTCTGGTCGTAAATCAGGATCATTTCCATACAAGGTCACTGAATCAAAAGCCGTTGAAAGTCGTTTTGCGGGCATTCCCAGGCTCACGTAATGGAAACGTTTGTTCGTTCTTTCTGGGCCACCTTCGCCGGCAAACATACGCGTAGGATCTTCTCCTTCCCGTTTAAATGGAAATAATCCTGCTGTATACGGAAATTCTCCCGGGTAATTTTCTTGAAGAACCCAACGTAAAATGTCTCCCCAGCTTGAATATTTCGGTGAAGCAACTTTCGGGATTTGCGAATGAGATAGCGATTCAGTATGTGTTTGAATGCTCAATATTTTATCACGAACTTTGAATTGAAATTCAGGATTTTTAAACGCTTGTTTCTTTTCGTCCCAATTTTCAATGATTGCCCAATTTCTTGGGTCAAAATTTAATTTTTCCGTTTCAAACGCTTCGGTTAATCCTTTTACCAATCGGTCTTTATCCTCGATTGAAGATTTAATCAACGTTTGAATAGAAGTATTTAAACCGTATAATCTTTCAGCAACCTCAACTTGTTGGTTTACCCATTTATCGTAAGCCCTATTGTTTTCGGAAATCTCAGATAAATAACGTGTTCGATCAGGTGGAATGACAAATATCTTCTCCGACATTTCTCTCGTAATCTCAAAAGTGGAATTTAACGAAGCCCCGGTTTTTTCAACTACCTTATCCATGATGACTTTGTAAAGTGAGTTCATTCCAGGATCATTGAATTGAGAAGCGATCGTTCCGTAAACCGGCATATCATCCACGTTTTTCTCCCACAAGTTATGATTGCGTTGGTATTGTTTTCTGACATCGCGTAAAGCATCCAGAGCTCCGCGCTTGTCGAATTTATTAAGCGCTATAACATCTGCGAAATCCAACATGTCAATTTTTTCCAACTGAGTTGCCGCACCATATTCTGGCGTCATTACATACAAAGAAACATCGCTATGATCTAAAATCTCTGTATCCGACTGACCAATACCGGAAGTTTCTAAAATGATTAAATCGTAATTCGCTGCTTTCAAAATGCTGATAGCCTCAGCCACGTGCTTTGATAAAGCCAAATTAGATTGACGAGTTGCCAAGGAACGCATGTACACGCGATCACTTTTAATGGAGTTCATTCTAATTCTATCTCCTAAAAGAGCTCCACCTGTCTTTCGTTTCGATGGATCTACCGATACTACCGCAATTTGTTTACCTGTAAAGTCAATTAAAAAGCGACGAACTAATTCATCCACTAAAGAGGATTTTCCTGCTCCGCCTGTCCCCGTAATTCCAAGAACTGGAATAGATTTGGTTTTGGCTATTTCTCTAATTTTTGTTAGAATCTCGGCATTTTCCTCCGCAAAATTCTCAGCTGCAGATATCACACGTGCAATTGCAGGAACATTTTTCTCGGCTAATTTCTCTGGTTCATTCGTAATATTCGTTCCAACTGGAAAATCACATTTTTGAATCAAATCGTTAATCATCCCCTGTAGGCCCATCGCTCTTCCATCATCCGGATGATAGATACGCGTGATTCCATAGGCCTGTAATTCTTCAATTTCAGAAGGTAAAATAGTACCGCCACCACCACCAAAAATCTTGATATGAGGTGCTCCTTTTTCTTTTAGCAAGTCATACATATATTTGAAATACTCAATATGCCCTCCTTGATAAGAAGTCATAGCAATGGCTTGAGCATCCTCTTGAATGGCACAATTTACCACTTCTTCAACGGATCGATCATGACCTAAGTGAATTACCTCACAACCGGTAGCTTGAATTATTCGGCGCATGATATTAATTGCGGCGTCATGACCGTCGAAAAGCGAGGCTGCAGTAACGATTCTGATTTTGTTAGTTGGTATATATGGTGCAACTTGTTCCATTCTCTACGACTTTTTTGGTGCGCTAAAATTACGAAAATAGTGCTGAATGTTATACTCTTTAATTTTTAGAAATATTTGTGCTTTCATCTAAAGTGATTTATATTTTCTTGGATTACTGAGCAAACAATAAATGAAAATGTAAATAGAAAACTAGAATTGAATCAATTGATTATTTATTTTTCGGAAGTTAAAAACCAAGTTCAGAAAATAGAAATATTGATATTCATTCCTTTTTTAACCATCATAAAAAAATTAAAATCATTAGTTATCAACAATTATAATTCAAAACAGAAATGATATTTACTTTTGATGAAAAATAAGTTAAATGAGAATTAATATAGTTTTAAAAACAGCCATTGTAACATTATTGAGTAGTGCTAAGTTATTTGCTCAAGGAGCTTCATGTAGCACATCAATTCCTTTAACACCAGGAACATTCACGGCAACAACGCTAACCGGAACTCCATCTCAGCCGGATGCCACCGCTGCAGGATGGTATAGTTTCACTCCAACAACTTCAGGAATCATGAATATTAATTCATGTGGTGGTGGAGCCGATACAAGATTGTGGATTTGGTCTGGTAATTGTGCCTCTCTTACCCTTGTTGCGAATAATGATGATTTCGCTGGTTGTATTTCAACAGGAACAACTGCCTACGCATCTCGAATAGACAATGTAATTCTATTGGCTGGAAATACATATTATTTCGAGTGGGATGATGTTTGGGATGCAAACGGTTTTACATGGAACTTTACTTTTAGTCCGCTTCCAAACAATTACGATTCTGAAATCAATTATTTAACCAACAGGTATACTCGTATTCCGATCTCTCAAGCACCGAACGGAATTAATCTAGGAGGGACAATTAAAAATTTAAGTGGAAATTCCTTATCAAATGTAGTGTTAACTGCTGAGATATATGAATTACCGAACACTACAACCCCTGTAGCAACATATGCTTCTGCTCCGGTCAATCTTAATGTTGGAGGTCAGCAGGTTGTTACTTCTGGCGTATGGGCTCCAACTCTAACTTCTTCCAAATCATATTTAATAAAATATATAAAGACTCAAGATGAAGTTGATCAGGTTACTACAAATGATCTAGCACAACAAAATCTTATTTTGGATTATAATTACATGGCTCGTGATAATAATACATATACTGCAGGATTCAATTGGTCCTCTACGAATGGATATTCCCAAGGTGTTCAATATAGTGTATTAGGATCAGATCAAATGACTGGTGTTCAATATTACATCGCCTCGACTTCAACTACTCAAGTATACACAGTTCAAGTTTTTTCAGTTACCAATGGAGTTGTAGGTACAACAGCGCTTTACACTTCTGCAAATATTACAAATAATGGTGCGGGTTGGAAAAATCATTTATTTCCTACTCCTTTAGCTGTAACCGCAGGAGAGTACTTGGTAGCCATAACAAAAACAGGAACCACTTCATTCCCAATTGGATGTGATGCAACAGTATTTACGGCAGGAAGAAATTTAATTCGAGTAGGAACAGGAGCATGGAATCCGATGGAAGTTGCTGGTGTAAGTTATGCATTTATGATCCGACCGAAATTCGGAAGTGATCCAGCAAACGACATTGTCTATGTTAGTCATTTAAATCCTGGAGGTGAATACACCAGAATTCATTCAAGACAATCATTAACAGGAAATGATTTACAATTTTCAGCGAATGGTAAAAATAATGGAACTTCGCCTATTCTTGGTGTTACTATGACTGCAAAAGTGACTGATGGTCAAGGAAATGTTATTTATACGGCAACCTCTGGATTACAGGATTTAGCTGCAGGTCAAACGGGAACATTTACTGTTCCTAATTTTCAAGTAACAACTTATGATAACTATTTAATTGAATACACTTTTGCGGCTTCTACAGATCAAATACCACAAAATAATACCGCAACTACAGGTTTCTCTAGAACAAAACAATCGATGTCAAGAACCTATGGTATAACAGGATCTTTAGGTATTGGTAATAATACAACAGCAGGAGTCTATGACAACGGTATTTTAGGTCAAACTTACACTCTATCAAATAACGATTTTCTAGATTCTGTTCAATTTGTACTTAACGCAGGAACACCTGCGAATCAACCGGTAAGAGTTGATATTTATGCAACCGTTAATGGTATTCCAACTGGAACTCCAATTGCAAGTACATCAACCTACACAACAACAGCAGCTGACAATACCGCTGGTGTTAATTTGAAATTACCTATTCAGGGTGGTACTTTACCATTAAATGCCGGAACCTACTTTTTTGGGGTTATAGAAAATGCAGGTAATATTAGATTAGCGACATCAACAAGTTATCATGTGCCGAATAGAGCCTTTATAAAATGGGATCAAAGTCCTGCAGGTGCGAATACATGGGCAACGGTAGAACAATTCAACTTTTTAGTTTCTTACGTAATTAACCCAATATTTCAAACTTGTGTGCCAGTAGATATATCGGAAACTATCACAGCTGCCTCTTGTGGTGCTTCGGATGGTGCCATAAGCAGTACTATTTCAGGAGGAACAGGTGCACTAACCTCTTTGTGGTCAAACGGAGCAACTTCCGATAATTTAACAGGGTTGTCAAGTGGTGCCTATAGTTTAACGGTAACTGATGTAAATGCTTGTAGTACAACGGAAAATATAATTGTTCCTAGTTTATCAAATTTAAGTGTTAATTCAAGCTCAAATGATGTGAGTTGTGCAAATACCAGTACAGGTCAAATTATTCTAGTTGCAGCAAATGGAGTTGAGCCATATTCTTACTCTTGGTCAAATAATGTGGTTGCTGCTGATACAGCAAATAATTTGGCAGCAGGAACATATTCTTGTACCATTACGGATGCAACGGGTTGTGTTGTGGTAATTTTTGATACGCTCACAGAGCTTTCTCAGATTCAAGCAATTTCGAATGGTGACGCTATTGTTTGTTCCCCTTCCTCAACAGCAGACATAGGCGTTTCAGCACAAAATGGTGTGGGTAATTATACGTATTCTTGGTTAAATTCAACTGTCGATACCTCAACTTATTCAAACGCAATTATTGGTGACTATACTTGTATTGTTACAGATGCATTGGGATGTACAGACACTGTTAATTCAAGTGTAATTCTTACAGATTTTGATGTTAGTGTTACAAGTAACAGTTTACTTTGTAACGGTACAAACACAGGTTCAGTAACCCTTTCGGCAACCGGCGGAACCACTCCATATTCTTATGATTGGACAAATTCCACATCTACTTCATCGAATATTTCAGGATTATCCGGTGGAACATATGAATGTGTCGTAGTGGATGCTGATGGTTGTATTGATACTGTAAGTGCTATTGTAACTGAACCTTCCGAACTAACTGTTTCTGTAGTTACTACAGATGAGGTTTCTGGAAATGATGGAGCTATAGATCTGTCCGTTTCTGGAGGAACTTCGCCGTACCAATTTATTTGGAGCAACGGATCCACAGCTGAAGACGTCAACAATCTAGTAGGTGATGATTATATTTTTACAATCACAGATGCTAATGGTTGTACGTATAGCGATACTGTAACTGTTGAATCCACAGTAGGTATAAATGACTATGTTTCCAATATTATTTGGAGTGTATATCCAAACCCAGGGCGTGAATTAATTACCATCACCGGAGAAGGAATTGGAAATTTAGAAGTAATGGATGTTAATGGCAAGTTAATTGTTTCAACCTTTATTTCAACTAATAGTCGCACGGTAAATCTTTCCAATTTGGATAGAGGAACCTATTTGATACGCTTCAATGATAGCATCAAACGTTGGATTAAGCAATAATTGATCAGGTATATATTAATAGGTTGATTAACTAACCTGTTTTTATAATTTAATTATTATGAAAATACTCGCCTTTGGCGCATCTAACAGTACAACCTCTATTAATAAACAACTGGCAGTATTTGCTGCTAAACAAGTTAATTATAAAGAACTAACCGTACTAGATCTTAACGATTTCGAAGTATCCATTTTTTCTCCCGAAAGAAGAACAACTAGTGGTATTCCTGAAAAAATTAGCGAGTTTGTCAACCACATAGAAAATGCAGATTTGATTTTTATTTCCTTCGCTGAGTACAACGGTTCTTATACTGCTGCGTTTAAAAACATTTTTGATTGGTCAACACAGGTTAAAAATCAACTTTTTGAAAATAAGAAAGTGTTTTTAATGGCAACCTCTACTGGTGCTCGAGGAGGATTATCCGTACTTGAGGCTGCATTGAATAGATTTCCAAGACATGGTGCTGAAATTGTAGGTAGCTACCTTCTACCCTCGTTTTATTCAAATTTTGATACAGAAAATGGAATAATCGATTCGGAATTACTAGATTCGTTGAATAAAAAACTCAACGAAATATAAAATGAAATCTTTTGCTCTTCTTCTCACCAGTTGCTTTATTAGTTCAATACTTTTTGGACAATTATTATGGAAAATTAGTGGGAATGGCATAAAGGAAGATTCTTACCTATATGGAACCATACATGCGGTACCAAAAGACAAATTTGTCGTTTCTCCAACATTGAGTTCAACCTTCGAAAGTTGTAAAGCATTAGCACTTGAAATTGATTTGAATATTTCGCTAAAAGAACAGCTTGGCATGTTGGAATACATGGTTCTTCCGAAAGGAAAAAGTATAAAGGATTATCTCACGCCGGACCAATATGTTCAATTCCGGAGCTATTGCATAGATTCATTACAAATGAAAAAATCTAAGTTCAATAAGTTTAACAAATTAAAACCCTTCTTTTCTAGTTCTATACTTTTACAACACCAATTAGGCGACATTGAAGGATTTGACCAATATTTCAACGAAGAAGCTAAAAAAAGAAAAATCCCTTCTTATGGTTTGGAAACCCTGGAATATCAATTAAAAACTGTTAACACTATTTCGATAGAAGAACAAGCAAAAATGTTGATGGAGTCTTTAGGAACTGAAATGACAGAATACTATAAAATGCTTGACCTATATTTGGCAGATGATCTAAACGGACTAAGCGATGTGATGAACAATTCGGAAATGTCATCTGAATCTTTCACAGAAAACTTTCTAAAACAACGTAATAAGAATTGGATTCCAGAAATAGAGAAATTAATTTCGAAAGAAAAGACATTTATTGCCGTCGGTGCTGGTCACCTTCCTGGTGAGTTTGGTGTTATCGAACTTTTAAGAAATAAAGGATATTCTGTTGATTCAGTAAAATAATTCAATTCAGCATGCCACACTTCTCAAATATGAAATATATCCTATTTTTATTAATTTCCGCGAATACCTTTATTCACCTCGGGCAATGGCAATATTGGGGTGGGATTGGAATTACAAAAAAAACTGCACTTGACATAAAAGCTTCGGGAACTATTGAATATAGGCATGAAGTAGGAAATGGTTTCGATCAATTGAATTTAAAACCCGAAATTTCAAGGAAGATTGTTAAAGGCGTAGATGGAGGAATTGAATACAGATTAGCCATAAAACCTAATAATTCAAATAATGCTAACTCCAATTTTATTGGACAACAAAGATTTGGATTAGAATTATCATTTTCTCCACTTAAATGGACTGAGGTTAACAAGAGATGGAGTTTAGGTATCGATTTCAAACAGCAATGGAATTGGAGAGTAACATCGAGAGATTTAAGTATTTTGAGAACTAAACTAAGTGGCTCTTATGACGTAAAAGACTCACCTATTGGCCCATATTTTTCCACAGAATGGTTTTATTGTTGGAATCAAGATTTAATTTATGGCGTTGATGAAATTACACCAGTTCCTGGAAACAGAGCGTGGCGAACATTTGCGGGAATAACTATTGAAACAAGTAAAAAAAGTAGCCTTAAACTGCTTGCAGGTGTGAACAGACGCATCGACAAAGGAAGTCAACAATTTATTTTAAATTTAGCTTACTCCTTAAACCTACCTTAATTATACTAATCGTTTTAAGTACTTGAAATACTTATATGGTGGATATTTTGCAGCAAGATCAAACCACCGAGAAGAACTCATTATTCCTTTGTAATGTGTAAATGCTTCAAAACTTGCCTTTCCGTGATACCTTCCTTGCCCGCTGTTTCCGACACCACCAAACGGAATGTGATGATTGGCCACATGCAACAATCCATCGTTTATGCAACCACCTCCAAATGACAATCTCTCAAACAAAGCTAATCCCGCCTTTTCTTTTCCATAATAATACATTGCCAATGGTTTTTCTTTTTCCGCTAAGATATCTATTACTTCACTCAGTTCATGGAACGTCATGATGGGTAAAAGCGGACCAAAAATCTCTTGTTGCATAACCGCTTCTTCAAATGTTACATCATCAATAAGCGTAGGCGAAATATAGCGATCTTCAATATCTATTTTTCCTCCATAATATACGTTAGCATGCTCTAGGTAACTTGATATGCGCTCTAACGCCTCATTATGAATAATTCTATTGAAAAAAGGACTTTGTTGTGCATCATTCCCTAGCATCATTTCCCAATTTCGAACAATTTCCTTGAGTAATTTCTCTTTAATGGAATGGTGAACAAATAAATAGTCAGGTGCAATGCAGGTCTGACCAGCATTAATTAATTTGGACCAAGCTATTCTTTTCGCTGTGAGTGATATTTCAGCATGAGCATCAACAATGCATGGACTTTTTCCTCCCAACTCTAAAACAACAGGTGTTAAATGGTCTGCCGCGGCTTTCATCACTATTTTACCAACTGCAGGACTTCCAGTAAAGAAGATTAAATCAACTTTTTCTTTGAGTATAAATTCATTCTGTTCTTTACTGCCATGAATAACTTTGATGTAGTCAGGAGAAAAAATCTCTGAAACCAACTCGTCAATGACCCGTGAGGTGTGAATAGCAAATGGAGAAGGCTTTAGGACAGCGCAACAACCGGAAGATATCGCACCAATTAAAGGATTTATTGCCAATTGAAAAGGATAATTCCAAGGTGCCATTATAAGTGAAATACCCAGAGGCTCAGGCTGAATATAACTTTTGGACGGCCATAATTGCACCGGAGTTTGAACACGAAGTCTTTTCGACCAATTCTTTACATTAGATAGATGAAGATTGATTTCTTGCATAACTATGGAAATTTCC
>Ga0315905_10004604_pt1 | contig 14087 bp, 12 predicted proteins | sample LakEriMetagenome_5_FD_203522 | JGI IMG/M metagenome (GOLD analysis project Ga0315905, IMG submission 203522) | Freshwater fungal communities from buoy surface, Lake Erie, Ohio, United States - Buoy 4 MA121 | ecosystem: Environmental > Aquatic > Freshwater > Lake | place: USA: Lake Erie, Ohio... | reverse complement strand
ATGCATTGCAGCCATAAATTCAGTTCCGTCTTCATTCTTCATACCTAGAATCAGGTGTGCAATATCCTCTACATCAATTTCTAAGTCGCTCACTTTGCCTAAGCTTGCAAGAACCCACTGAGGAAAACCGAAGAATTCAATAAGGTAGTCGAACTCATGACTGAGTTCGCGGAGGGCACCTCCACCGTCAACCCTCCTGGCTGAGGCAGTTTCTTTATAATCTCGTCCGGGTCGCCATGTTTCAAGTGATTGGCCAACCTCAATGCGTACATCCAATACTCGCCCAACACTTCGTTCCTTCAATAATGACTGAAAAACTCTGAATGATGGCAAATACCTCAAGTTATAGCCCACGAGCATCTTCAAATTATCGCGCTTTCTCAACTCGATTAATTCATTAATCCCGTCAAGATTTGTGGAGATTGGCTTCTCAATGAGGAGATGAGATCCTAAATTTGCAAGTAACCTAGCCAACTCAAGATGGCGGCTCGCCTGATTTGCAATTACTGAAATTTCAGGTCGGAATGCCTCAACTTCTGATCTCGTGGAGAATGTGCGTGGGAAAAGTGAATTTCGTCCCGATTCCGAATAGACAGCAATTTCCGCGCTGGGGAAAAGCTTACTTGCGATCTCAAAATGTCGAAGACCCATGCTTCCCGTACCAACAATAAGTATTCGCTTAGGATTCACAGAAGTTCCTGAGTATTTCTAAGCCTAATTCGCCACTTTTTTCTGGATGAAATTGAGTGCCAGTAATATTCTTGCACTTGATAACGGCTGAAATATTTACGCCGTGATAATCCACATCCGCTAACCTATTTTTGGCATCGTCTGGATCCATCATGAATGAATGCACAAAATAGGTCATACTATTCTCAGGAATGGAATTTAGGATAGTACCTTTCGTGGAAGAAGCCCCTCCCGAAAAAACCAAGTTATTCCAGCCTATATGAGGAACACGGATATTATCTTCTGTTTTTGATTTATTTGGAATTTCAATCACTTTACCTTTGATTAATCCTAGTCCAGAAGTATCTCCGAATTCCTCGCTGCTTTCAAGAAGCAATTGTGCGCCAAGGCAAATTCCGAGCAAGGGCTTACCTGAATTGGCCACATCTTTCACAACGCCTACCAAATCGGCTTCTGTCAATTTCTCCATACCATTCCTAAAGGCGCCTACTCCAGGTAGTACAACTCTAGAAGAATCCATTATTTCGCGCGTATCTGAAGTGATAAATGAGTCTTTCCCTATGCGGGCAAAAGCTTTATTTACACTGAATAAATTTCCAATGCCGTAATCAATAATTGCAATTCTTTCGTTATTCTTCACATCCTCACCTTCAAACCAGAAGCTGCAATTTCTGATTTGATCTCCTTGATTGAAATTTTCTTGTAGTGCAAAGAGTGAGCAATAGCTACCGCCGAAATCTCTGTTAGGGATGTTAGTTCATGGATGTCAGAAATTTTTCCCATTCCACCACTCGCAATAATTGGGACCGTCACCTTCTTTGAGATTAGGCGCATCAGCTCAATGTCGTACCCACGACACGTACCTTCTTTATCAACAGAAGTGACTAATACTTCACCGGCTCCCAGAGATGCTGCCTCCTCGACCCATTCGGAGACAAGAAGACCAGACTTCTCGCGTCCGTTATCTGTGTAAACTTCCCAGGATTCATTTTGATTCTTCTTGGCCTCAATGGATAACACTGTTGCTTGACTTCCAAAATCTTCTGCAATCTCTTTGATTAGGGACGGCCTTGCCACTGCAGCTGAATTTATAGCAATTTTGTCTGCACCAGAATTCAGTACGTCTCTTGCATCCTTTACAGACCGTATTCCTCCGCCGACAGTAATGGGGACAAAAACATCGCTTGCGGTCAAACTTATTATCTCTGCCAAGTGATTTCTTCCATAAAGACTGGCGACTGAATCCATAAATAGAATTTCGTCTATTCCCTCACGATAATAGGTCGCTGCGAACTCAATAGGGTTACCAACCACTCTCAAACCTTCAAGGTGAACCCCTTTGATTAAGTTTGGCCCCTTGATGTCAAGTCGAGCTATAACTCGTATATTGCGCATTAGGAAATACTAATCTCTGAGAGACTTTCGCAATTTCCAAGACCCATCTTTAGCTTCCCATATATGTGGTGATCGAAATGTGTCTGTTAATCTCTTGAAGTAGTCTTCATCCATCATCGGTTGCTCGAACATCTTGCTGGCTTCTGGAAATTCTTTCTCTGGCAGGCTCAAGTAAGAAAATATCTCAGTTGCAAATCTCTGTGGGTACTCATGATCAAATTTTTCAACCAGAGCAACGCCCTCTTCGCGGTTGATGTCGCCTGAGCGAATTTCTTGAGCTGCGTCGTAACTTGCTCTGCCAAGTCCAAACTTAACTCCTGTTGTGTAGTAATGAAAATCATCAATTCGATCATCAATGGAGTTGTACTTGCTGTAAGTTCCGGGGGTTCTTTCCGGCGCTGCCTCAAAATTACCGTGTTCGACTGCATAGTAGTAACAAGACTGTGGATGCCATTTAAGGTAATAACCTAGGTAGTGGACCTCCACTCCTTGTTCGTCAATTCTGTTTGGATCTGCGGGTAAATATGCGTTCAAGTCGACTTTTTCAACACCAAACTGATCCTGCAGTTCCTTTAAACTGACTCCTCCGAGTGAAACTTTAGAATGATCCGAAGAGGTGAAATAAGACCAATCGCGTTTCGCAGATTCTGTGTCGCTTATCGGATTTCCATACTCGGCTTCATTCTCGCCATAAAACACGAGTGGGATGTTGTGCAGCAATGCCATTTTGGGAGCGAGCGACTTTTGACCAAACATAAAACTTTGAAAGGGGTGGAACAGGAGTTCCGTTGACAGGCGAGTTAGCAACCTATGAACTCTCCCGTTAGGGGTTGTCAGCAGATTATCGTGCCCGGCATGAACCCAAGATTGGAAATTCTTCCAACCCCATGTTGTATAAACATGGGGGGCCCACGTCACCGTTAATGGATGCATCCCATATTTTGTCTTCAAAATGTGTGAAGCGTAGAAACTATCCTTACCCCCCGATCCAGGAACTATGCAATCGTAACTGCCATCGCTCTTTCGATGTCGGTCGCAGAGTTCCTTGAGTTCGCGCTCTCGGAGTTGCCAATCTATTTCAGACTTTTTTTTCTCCGCATAATTACATGCATCGCAAATGCCTTGTTCGTCAAAAAAAATCGTGGCTTTTTTAGACTCCTTAGTGTGGGTGTACTCCACCGCTGAATTCGGACGCTGGTTGGAAATAACACACTTTTTGCAGAACTGTACATTTGATGGTAATCCATACTTAGTGGCTTCAGGATTGAAACTGGTTCCAAATTGAGCGAGATCTACATTTTGAGGATAAGGTATTTTCTCCATTTAAGATCAATTCTCCCGAAATTTGGTTGCTACTTCTCTGAGATCTTCCGGCCGGCCCACATCAATCCATGATTCATGAATGGGGTAGGCACAAACATTTGCAGCACTTGCCAGAAGCGTAGCAAAGAAGTCAGTCATATTCATGAAGGCGCCCTTGTCTAAGGACCCAATAGCTTCGCTAGAAATCACATACACTCCAGCATTGATATAGTTTCTCTGCACAGGCTTCTCTTCGATGTTTGTTATTCTCAATCCCTCCAAATTAACTACTCCAAATGGATGAGCAATTTCATGCTGACGGACCGCCATAGTTCCAGTGGCATTGTTATCTAAATGAAATTGAAGAAAATCTGAGTAATTTAGATCAGAAAGTACATCTCCATTTGTTACTACAAGAGGTTCCTTTCCTAATCCAGATAGCTGCGCCAAGCCACCAGCTGTGCCTAGTGGTTTTTCCTCTTTAATGTATCGGATAGTAACTTCCCACTTCGATCCATCTCCAAAATAGTCTTCAATCACTTGTGACAGGTGATGAACAATAAGTACAAAATTGCGGAACCCATTTGCCTTAGCTCTTACTAGGATATGTTCCAACATGGGCTTACCGTGAACTAAGACCATTGGCTTTGGAGTGTTTAGTGTGTGCGGCATGAGTCGCCTACCTTCACCTCCTGCCATTACGACAAAAAGGTTCTCTCGCAATGGAGCTGAATCAAGTTCATCCCATTCGTGAAGTCCTTGTAATTTATTAGAGCTATCTACAATTGGAATCTGCTGGATTTTATGTGTCAGCATTAACGACTTAACTGTTTCCCGGGACATTTCAGGGGGAGCAATAATTGCAGATTTTTGTAAAATTTCCGACAGATGCGACTCTAAACCTATTTCTCTTAACAATCCCCTTCGAATATCTCCATCAGATATCGTTCCTGCAAAAGTTCCATCGTGAGAGACCACAAGTACAATTCTTTTCGAGCTTGCAATTAGATTGTCGATGGCGGCTCGTACCGAGTCGTTAGGGGAAAGTATGCACTTGCTCCAATTACTGTTGCTCACTTTGACCTTTCACTTTAAATCGAAGAATCTTTTGGGAAGTAAGTTGTTTAAATCTAAGGCATCAAGTATCTCAGTTATTTTCTTGCTCGCACCCGGATTTCCATATGCATTTTCTACACTTTGAAGAGTTGATCCAGGGGAAGCAGAGATAACACTCTGGATCACCTTTACTAGCTGTGTCTCCTCGCATTCGACATCAACCACACTGGAGGCTCGGGGTCTTCCATCCTGTCTTCCGCCAATATTTATAGTCGTAGTTCCAAAGGAGGGCGCCTCGAGTAGGCCGCTGGATGAATTACCTAGGACAAAATTGGCTCTTGAAAGCAATGACAGATAGTTCTGCTGTCCTACTGAATTGAAGAATTGCACATTTGTTTGTTGCTTTGCTTCATCCTTTAAGCGCAGGTTAATTTGGTCTCCGTAGTAATCGGCATTGGCTCCAGTTATGATGAATTGAATCTCAGGGAATTTCGCAATTGACCTTAAAATAGTATCTAGCTGGTCCAGTGACTTGTCCGGATTGATTGTATCGGGATGGTATGTGACCAATGCATACCTCGGACCCAACGAAATTCCAAGTTGTACCTCAAGTTCAGTTTTAGATAACAACTTTAACTGGTCAATAGAATCTACGCCAAGTCCTCCAACTACATACACAGTCTTCGGATTTTCCCCCATTCCAACCACTCGACTTTGGAATTCAGAATTCGCTACAAAATGTAGAGATGCGAGCTTGGTTATTGCATGACGATACATGTCATCCTTAGAGCCGGAAGTTACTTCTCCACCATGAATATGTCCAAGGGGAATTCCCAAAGTTGCACAAGCTACTGCTGCGCCCAATATTTCATAGCGATCACCTAGCACTAAAGTTAGCGATGGCCTTGAATTTGAATAGTGCCTCGTCAACTGACTTATCAGATCCGATATGGCGATTCCTGTATCCGATTCGGAAATCATCTCTAGGTTTAGTCCCATCTCAACTACTTTTTCGTACCCGGCAACTGAAATCTCCTGTTTTGTGCTTCCAAATGACTCAGATAGATGAGAGCCGGTTACGATTAATTCCAACTCCAGATTTGCGGCACTGTGTATTCTAGAAATAACTCCTTGCAGTAAACCAAAATCGGCTCGACTACCAGTCACGACACTTATCAATTTATTCATCTAGTGATTAAATCATCTTCCGAGAAGTCAGTTGTTGCCACCGTACCGATTATTGAGTCCCATTCCATCGGACTTATCCCTGAACCAGGTCTCTTTACGGCCACGTTTACCTCAGACAATAATTCTCCTTTTTGAATTCTCTTACTTGCTACTAAAGATTTACGAGCTACTTGTTTATTTGCTAATTCTGACTCCGTAGGCCTTTTCATGCCGTCACCCATCGCAGTTTCTATATTTCGAATCCCTTGTACAAGTAATCTGAGCTCTTCGGGTTCAAGACTTGCCTTGTGATCTGGGCCAGGTAGATTGCGATCTAAAGTGAAGTGTTTTTCAATAATTGTCGCTCCTAGAGCTACTGCTGCGATAGAGACTTCAATTCCTATCGTGTGGTCGGAATAACCAACCTTCACACCAAATTCTCTTCCTATTGCTGTCATCGCACTTAGATTTACTTCCTTCATTCTCGCAGGATAGTCGGTGGTGCAATGCAAGACAGTTATGTCTTCTAGTTTGGCTCCGTTTTTCACTAAAGCAGAGAGAGCATCATCAATTTCTTTTAGTGTTGACATCCCAGTGGAGAGAATAATTTCTTTCCCTTGAGCGGCGATGAATCGCAAGTATGGAAGATTTGTGATTTCTCCAGAAGGAATTTTAATTCTTTCTATCCCAAGTGAAATTAGCATCTGCATGCTTTCAATATCAAATCCTGTCGAGAGGAACTCAAGACCTTTAGAATTCGCACATTCTTTGAGTTCCTTATGTTGTTTTCCATTCAATTCTAATTTTTGGAGCATTTCGAACTGGTTTTCCGTTTCAGGTGAAAAGATGTTTTGATATACAGCCTTCTTCGCATTCTTTGTAGTGATATTTGCTGCGAGAAAAGTTTGGAATTTGACAATATCTACCTGTGATTGTTGGGCTACCTCTATAAGCTTCTTAGCAAGATTCAAATCTCCATTATGATTCACGCCTGCTTCCGCGATGATTAACGTTGACAATTTAGATAGCTACCTTGTAGCTGGTATTTGAAGGTAGGGATTTAGTAATCACGCTACCCATTCCTATAAATGAATTTTCGCCAATTTCGATGTTATCTCTAACTACACTTCCGCTGCCCAAAAAAGTTCCCTCGCCAATCCTTGCGCCACCATTTATGGTAACTCTTGTTGATACATGGCAATAGTCACCTACAAAAGCGTCATGTTCAATGATTGATCCTGAATTTAGGATTACACTCTCTCCAATTACGCAATCTGCATTTAAAATTGCTCCGTTCATGACTATCGAACCTAATCCGATTTTCGCGTATCTGCTTACTACCGCACTCTTGGAAAAAATCGTTGGCAATTTAAAACCCAGGGCAGACAAGGTTTGATGAAGCCTCTTTCTTTTTTCTGGACTTTCAATCTGACCTACCGCAATAAATGCATATTCATATTTATCTCTTAATTTGGCTAGGTCTGAATCTGTATAGCGGATTGTGTGTCCAAGAAGACTAGAACCTAGTTCTGATTCTTGTCCAATAATTTGGGCAATGGAATACTCACCTACCGACTCAACAATGTCGATACAAGACTTTGCATGCCCTCCAGCACCAACCACAATTAATTCTTTCAATTTCATCTCTTCGCCTTTGCCAATTGGGGACTGCTCGGAAGATTGACAACTCTACTTGCTAGTTCAGTCGCTTGCACTAAATCCATGCTTGGAAAATCCTTATATGGCCGAAGGGTTGAAAGTAAATCCCAAGCAGGTCGTGTCGAGATACCGATTTCATTGGTTCGCTCAAGGATCTGATTTCGCGCCGAGATCTTTTTGGAGTCTAAGAGAATCGTTTGTAGCCAATAATTACTTCGAGATCCTGTGGGCTCTCGAAGTATTGAAACTCCACTCATGGAGCTGAATGCATCCTGGTAAAGCTCAAATAACACTCTTTTCCGGCTGATTTTGGATTCAATATTTTCGAGTTGGGCGCAACCAAGGGCAGCATTTAAATTTGGAAGCCTGTAGTTATATCCAACTTCATCATGAACGTACTGCCATTTGTGTGGAACTTTTGCAGTGGTGGTCAAATGTTTAGCTCTTTTGGCCAATTCAGGGTCATTAGTCAGGATTGCCCCACCACCACCAGTTGTGATGGTTTTGTTTCCGTTAAAACTCAAAGTCCCTAAAAGCCCAAATGTTCCTGTGTGTTTATCTGAATAAAAACTACCAAGTGACTCAGCAGCATCTTCTACCATCGTGATACCAAATTCCATACAAACATCTAAGAGTTCGCAGATTTTTGATGGGTGGCCAAACATGTGCATCGGCACTATCGCTCGGATTACTTTCCCAGATATTCGATTCCTACACTGACCTGCAATCAAGGTGGTGGAGGAATGCAGATATGTTCTCAATTTCTCAGGATCGATACCAAGTGAATCTGCTTCAGAGTCGACAAAGTGTGGCTCGGCTCCACAATAAATAATCGCATTCGCCGTTGCAACAAATGTCAGAGCTGGTACAAGTACTTCATCGCCTTGCTCTACTCCCGCCAGGAGTAATGAAATGTGTAGTGCTGAGGTTCCGTTAGAGACAGCAATCGCATGCTTCGAGCCCGTGTAGTCCTCTAAACTACGTTCAAATTTATCCACATACTTTCCCACCGAAGATACGAAGTTAGTGTCTAAGCACTCCTTTGTATATTCCCATTCGTTCCCATCAAATTCTGGTTCATGTAAAGCCACAGACTTAATACCCACAACCGACTGAATAGCAGAAATTATCTCTTGGACAAATGCGTCCGTTTCGAGAGAACTGTTCATATGTTGTACTTATCTGCTTTATATGAGGATAAGTTACCTTGGATTCTAAACCAAGAGATCGTTCTTTCAAGTCCTCCCGAAAATCCTGCAATACCACCCAAAGAGGGTGCCCACCCAAAAAGTTCTTTCGCCTTTGAATTATCCGCCCACAGTCTTTCTACCTCGGATTTTTCAGGTCTGCTTCTTTCATTCGTAGATTGGATCTGAATTTCGACACCCATTAATTTCGCAATCAAAGACGCTGTTTCACCGATTGAAATTTCAAAATTGGTTCCGAGGTTTACTGTCTCGCCAATGCCGTTCTGGGATTCCAGTGCTGAAATAAAGCCGCTGACAGTGTCATCCACATAACTGAAATCTCTTGTTGGAGAAATTGATCCTAAATCAATTTTGTGGGTACCGTTCGCAATTTGAGTGATGATTGTTGGAATCACAGCTCTCGCAGACTGTCGAGGACCATAGGTATTGAACGGTCTTACTGTTACGACAGGTAAATTAAATGAGGTAAAGAATGAATATGCGAGTTGGTCAGCTCCGATTTTAGATGCTGAGTATGGTGATTGCCCTTGCAAAGGGTGGCTCTCGTTTATCGGCACATATTGTGCCGTTCCATAAACTTCACTTGTCGATGTGTGTACAACTTTTTTGACTCCAAGTTCTCGAGCCGCTTGGAGTACGTTTAGTGTGCCCTTCACATTTGTATCCACATAGGTATCTGGAGAATGATAAGAAAAAGGAATAGCAATTAGTGCTGCCAGGTGTAGGACCGCATCGCATCCCTGCATTGCAGCTTTGACACCATGCGGATCGCGAATGTCTCCAGAAACTACTTCGAACTGGCCCTTTACATCATCTTCACAATGATCTAACCATCCCCAGGAATTGAAGGAGTTGTAGTAAACAAAGGCGCGGACGCGGTAGCCTCGGCGAACCAGAGATTCCGTGAGATGTGAGCCAATAAACCCATCGGCGCCTGTTATGAGAATTGTTGAATTTCTCAAATTCTCATCCATGTGGGCTCCCTTGGCTCTCAGTCTAAGCCCCTATCTTCTCCTACCAAATGGCTCAAAACAACTTAGCGAGCATGGAGTCGGGTTTTTGGCCGAAAATAACCGATTTCTATATTGTGCTTTGGCTATAACTGGATTCGGACCATCAATCAATGCGTTTAATCGAGAACGACTACTCCACTAGGTGTCGAAAGGTGGACCGCCACAATTCCTGATTGATCATCATTAGTTGCAGGATCAACCCACTCAATATTCACATCTCCGAGTGAGGCGAGGATATCCTCCTTAAACCAGGAATCTGCGAGTTGATCTTTGTCCGCAATAACAATTTTTTTAATTTCAGCTAGTGGCGTTCCATCTTGTGAAGGATGATCCACTGAAAGCCATTCAATAAAGAATGGGAATTCGCGAGTGTCTGCAATCTCCTTTACGCCGATTTGTTTCCACTTTAAGTCTGAACCATTAGGGCGCGTACGGTGTCCTTCGGTTGCTTCACGGCCAAACTTCGCAGCTATTGGTGCGATATCTTTTGTACTAAATACCCAAGTGAACCAACCGCCACCTTCATTTGCTTTCTTTGAGACAGCCTTGCCCCAAGGTGTTTGTTCTGTTGCAGGGTGATCAAGTGGGCATACAACTTCGATATATTGACCATTCTTTAGTGCTGCAGTGAAGTTACGGGTTCCAAATCTTGGGTGGATTCCACCATCAACGAATGTGCTACCGAGGCGCGAACCTAAGCGTTGTACTGTGTCAGCAAGTTGGTCATGGGAGGTCACATAAGAAACATGGTCTAGGCGCATGATGGAATTCTGCCGTATGGCAAGGGGTGCTCATGACCACTCTCAAGGGCTGGTTTAGATAGTTATTTACGCGCTAATTGGCACATCAGTGCTTCACAGGTAATTAGCGGGGCGGCATTACGTGCAAGGTTGCTGCGGGCGTCCATTAGTGCATTGATCTTCAAGATTGTCGAATGCTCAGGGTGAGATGCTGCGTAACTTTCGATAAGTTCACGCATATCGGTATTGATCATTGATTCGGCGTTGCCCGATTGCACCATCATGACATCGCGGTAGAAGGTGGCGATATCAAGGAGGGCTCCGTCAATGGAGTCACGGACCATGCGGGTTGAGCGTGACTTCTGTTCCTTCTCGAGTTCTTTGACAGCTTTAGCACCACCGGTGGCCATTCCGCGGCCAGTCGCACCTTTTCCGTACGCTTCCTGGAGTTTTTCAATCTCTTTTTCATCTCGCTCATCTGATGATTCATTTGCTTCTCGGGTTGCTAGGTCAACAAGTATTTGTGCGGCCTGAAAAGCTGCAGCTAATGAACCAAGTTGAAGTGGCAACTGCATGATGAGCTTGCGGTTACTGCGCACTGATTCATTTGTAGCCAAATACTTTGCGCGTCCGATATGTCCCTGGCTAACGCGGGCCGCAAAGTCAGCCATGCCAGGTGCGATGTGGTCGCGTTTGATAAGAACTTTGGTGACTGCTTCGAGACTTGGTGTGCGCAGTTGCAAGTGGCGACAACGTGAACGAATTGTTGGCAAGACATCGTGAAGCGTTGGTGCACAGAGTAACCAAACAGTCCTTGCCCCTGGTTCTTCAATTGCTTTAAGAAGCGCGTTAGCTGCTGATTCTGTAAGTCGATCAGCATCTTCCATAACAACTACACGCCAACCGCCCATAGATGCTGCCCATGCAACACGAGTCAGCAGTTCGCGAACTTCTTCTACTTTAATTGATAGACCTTCGGTGCGAATGATTTCAACATCAGGATGCCCGTTTGTTTTAGCTGAATTGCAATCAGAACATGTGCCGCAGCCATTGTTAGAACAAATAAGGGCCTGTGCAAATGCAACGGCTGCAGATGATCGCCCCGACCCAGGAGGCCCCGTAAAGACCCATGCATGCGTCATTTCCTGTGATTCCTCGCCTGTGCGGGAAGCCGCTACCGCACCCTGGAGGATCTCAACAATATGTTCTTGACCAACAAGGTCATCAAAGACGGAAGCCATCTACTTCTTTTTCTTCTTCGTAGTCGCTGACTTACTTGCCTTTGCAGCTCTTGTAACAGTTGTTGTCACCGCATGTGTTGCAAGACGAATTGGCTTCAGGAATTTATTCTGTTGTGGGCCTTCTGCATTTCGCTTGAGCGCAGGAAGTTCAGCAACACGGGAGATGATTTGCGTATGGATCTCTTCAACGGTTTGTGTGCCATCGACAACGAAGTACCGCTCTGGGTCCATCATCGCAATTTGTAGGAACTCTTGGCGAACGCGTTCGTGGAATTCAGTAGGTTCGGCCTCTAAGCGATCACGTGATTGAAGGCGACCCAATCCAACTTCTGCAGGAACATCGATCAGGATTGTCAGAGTTGGATACAAACTCTCCGTTGCCCACCTAGAGATACGTGCAACCTCAGATGGATTGAGCACGCGACCTGCTCCTTGATATGCCGCAGATGAATCGAAGTAGCGGTCCGAGATAACTACCTTGCCTTCTGCTAGTCCTGGACGAATCACAGAGAAAACATGGTGCGCGCGATCTGCTGCGTAGAGAAGTGCTTCAGCCCTCGGTGATATCGCACCGGTCTCATGACCTAAAAGAATCTTGCGTAAATCTTTTCCAAGGTCTGTGCCACCTGGCTCGCGAGAGAGAACAACACTCTCACCTTCTTGCTCTAGCCACTTTTGTAATAACTTAGATTGCGTTGATTTGCCTGTGCCTTCGCCACCTTCAAAAGCAATGAAGATTCCTTGTGTGGGAGCCCCTGTGATGCTTCCTAGCTCACCTTGCATCGCAGCCAGGATGTCAGACCATAGAGAGACTGTGGGGCGATCTTTCATCTGGTGATAGGAGATAGAACCGATAAGAGCTGCAATCAAACCTGCAAGGAGCATGGTGATCTGTGCTCCGTTGTAGTTGAGCTTGATATTCTCAAATTCATAGCTGTGCACACCGATGGTCGCAGCGATGATGGGTGCAATAGCAAGGACTGCAACCAAGGTAATACGGATCAGTGATTGCACGAAGGCGAAGGTGCGCCCGCGAACATCATCATGGACCTCCATGCCCAGCATGGTGAAGCCCGTGACCCAAGCTATTCCGCTAAAGGCTCCAAGAATTGCAACGATGACGACTGAGAGAACTAAGTTAGAGATCAGCGCAAGCAGGACAAGGAATACACCTGATGTTGTAAGGGATGCTCCAAATAGACGGCGGCGAGAGAACTGTGCAAATATCTTGGGGCCAAATGCGATACCGATTGCAAGACCTGTAAAGACTGAACCAAAGAGAACACCGTATGCAGCATCTCCACCACCGAGGTCACCTACGAATGTGCGAGCAAGGCCGATAACAGCACCGGCTGCTGAGAATGCACCGACCATACCGATAATCAAGCCTCGGATGATCTTTGATTCAGAAACAGTCTTCCATCCCTGAATAAGTGATTGTCCAACATTCTCATCTTTATGAGATTTCGATGCAGCACCCTTTGGTATCTCTTTAAGTCCCCTGATTGTCCATGCAGCAAAGAGGAATGAGAGTGCGTTGATATAGAGCGCAATATCAACTGAGTTACTTGGCAGCAGTGGACTCACTGCTGCAATTGCTCCAGAGAGAAGTGTGAGCAGTGAGAACAAGATTGCAGCGATAGGCGCTGTGCCATATGCGGCAAGAAGTGAAACTTGATTTGCGTTCTCTAGCTTGTCCCTTGGGACAAGATTTGGAACTGATGCCTCTTTGGCCGGTGACCAGAAGAGAGTCAGGCACTCAACCAAGATCATTGCTGTGTAGAGCCAGAAGTATGTGTGAACGATTGGGATAGATATGTAGAGAGCTGCTCGCATGATGTCGACTGAGACCATCAAACGCCTGCGATCAAAGCGATCTGCGATTACACCTGCAATCGGACCAAGAAAGACTGCGGGAAGAAGGCGAGCGATAAAGACACCAGCGATTGCGAAGTTTGCAGTTGCATAAGAGCCGCCTGAAAGTTGTTGTGCGAGCGCCGTAGTTGCAAGAAGGCCGAGCCAATCACCAAGGGATGAGAAGAGCATGGAGTTCCAGAGCTTGCGAAAGGCTGGTATTGCAAGGACGCTGCGGCGTGCATCCTGTGCGGGTGCAGCAGGGGTTGGCAGGCTTGCAGGCATGGGCTGAGTCTATCGGGCGTAGCTGTCACGCCTAGAAAGGGCTAAAAGAGGCTTCTAACGCTGGCTTCCAGTGAGTACTTAGATTCAAAGCCCATGGCGCTCTTGGCCAGGGTTACATCAGCACACAGGAATGCTGGATCTCCTGCACGGCGCTCTACCTCAATGACTTTGGTATCACTCTTCTTGGTTGCATCCAATACAAGCTTGATGATTTCTCGCACTGATGCACCACGCCCTGTGCCGATATTCATAGTCTCAGGCAATTTGGTTGTGGCATCTGCTGCCGCTAGATGTGCTCGGGCAATATCGCGGACATCAACATAGTCACGGATACATGTGCCATCAGGTGTTGGGTAATCGGTGCCGAAGATTGTTGGTGCATCCCCCTTATTGAGCTTGCCAAGAACGATAGGAACTAAGTTCTCCACTGAGTTATCAAGGAGTTCTGGGGCCGCAGCACCTACAACGTTAAAGAAG
>Ga0315905_10004603_pt1:2500-14091 | contig 14091 bp, 8 predicted proteins | sample LakEriMetagenome_5_FD_203522 | JGI IMG/M metagenome (GOLD analysis project Ga0315905, IMG submission 203522) | Freshwater fungal communities from buoy surface, Lake Erie, Ohio, United States - Buoy 4 MA121 | ecosystem: Environmental > Aquatic > Freshwater > Lake | place: USA: Lake... | reverse complement strand
CGTGTGTGTATGAGAGAGAGCGAGCACATGATGCATCGATTGAGGAGGGTGCAAAACTCGGGAGGACGGCTGGGAGCGCGGCTTACGCCGCTCAGCGGCCGGCGGCGCGCCCTGCAGGGCCCTCGGCCTCGTACAGGTGCCGTGCGGCATGACCTGCACCTTTCCCCGTGTCGTAGTAGTCGTATGCCCCTTTCCCGTGTCGTAATAGTCGTATTATATGCATTCGTGAATTGTCTCGTCTCTCAGCTCCAAAGGCCATTTTGCCTTGGGGGCGCCACGTCTCTCAGCTCCAAAGGCCCAACGCCTTGGGCGGCGCCACGGCGGGCACCTGCCGGAACAGGAGGCCAGCAGAGGGGAGGTTGTGAGCTGTTCGCTAAGCCAACCGGCCTCCGCAGCCACGCCGGTCGAGCAATGTTTGAATTCACTACACACAGACGCTAGACGTGGACGGGGCAGCGGCCAACCGGCTGCGCCCCGCAGGCTCCCAGGGGGGGGCAACAATGGGGAAGCTGCCATGGGATGTTCATGCGGAGGTTCCTGTGGGGGATCCTGCCCTGCGTGCAGGCCGCCAGCGCAGCGGCGGTTCGCATGCGAGCTCCAGCGCACACAGCGCACGCGCTCGGCACGGCTGTAAGGGGACAGCCGACGACCCAGCGGGGGCGCTGCCAACGACGCAGGAGGGTGCGAGGCGCCGGGGAATAGACGCCGTGCGCGAGACTGCTGGCATGCTGAGAGGGCGGTTGCCGCTCGGCAGTAGACGGCGTGATGACACGGCGAGGCTGAGAAGCCGCTGGCAACGGCTGAGAAGCGGCTGGCAGCGGCGACCCGCTGTGCAGGCAATGATGCTCATCTGCCTTTGCCTGCTGTGGAGTTCGGGCGGGGGAGACGACAGCGCGGAGCTGCAAGCTGCAAAGTTGCGGTTGGCCGACACGTTTGACCTGCGAAAGCAGCTGAGCGGGGAGAGCACTTACCCTCACCGATATCGCAGTACGAGTGCAAACTGCTGCGGGGGCAGCAGCTGTGTCGAATGCCAGGGGGAGAAGGTGGGGAACATCGACGCGACCAGATTTTACCTGGAGAGCGAGATTCGCCTCCTGAGAAAGATAGGCTGCCCGTGCAGGATAGAGAAATTGAGCCCGCCGGGAGGGCCCGCCGCCGGCGGGACAGGTATAATTTTTTGTTGTTCTGATAAAAATATTAATAATATATTTTAAAATTTAATATAATTATTAACTAATCATATATATACAGACGTGACCATCACCGTGTCTGGACTGGACCTCGCGATGGTGCTGGAACGCGGGCCCTTGAATTGTTGGATACGCATGGGCTTGGAGAATTACGTGGTCCGACCCGCAACTCGGGTGCTGGGCACAACAGACAAGCTCAGATGTCGCACGCCGCCTTCAGTGCCACGCGAATCTCAAATCACGCTTCACGCGGCAGACTTTGCTATTACAGCGGGTTTGACGCGCTTTGACTACTTCGATACAAGGCCACCGCGCCTGTTTTCAGTCGTGCCAAGCGGTGCGCCGTCGTCTCGCGGCGCGGTGCTCACGGTGACCGGGAGCGGGTTCCTGGACGCCGTCAACGAGGGGCGCTCCCTGTCGTGCGTCTTTGGGTCAACGGCCTTCGACGCGCAAGTGCGAGACAACGAAACGGCTGTGTGCGTTGCGCCCGCGGGGATGGCTGCTACCAAGGGGAAGTTGTTGATGTCTTACAATGCTCAGGATCCGGCGGGGGCAGACAGGATGGACTTTGCTGTCTTTGACCAACCACGCATCGCCGCCATCTGGCCAACGGGGGGGTTTGGCAACGAGGTTATCATGATCCAGGCCGCGGGGCTAGAGTCTACCTACCGGCCCCGCGAGGGCGACATCAACTGTCTTTTTGTGCAGCAGCACCAGGAAAAAGTAGTGCCGGCCACGAGGGTGGGCAATTCAAGCACTGTCACCTGTCTTGTGCCCAATAACACCAGGGACGATAACATAATCTCCGGCGAAGTGCGCGTGGAGATTACGCTTCTCGGCGCACCGCGAGAGGTTTTCACGCTGCTTCCCCCTCAAAACATCACTCCTCCTCCTCCTCCTCCTCCTCTTCCTCCTCCTCCAGGCGTCTCTCCATTGGCTGATTACTTGCCCCATGTGCTCGACGCGTGAGTAGCCTCTAAAACCCTTGCTTTTCTTAGAACGGCGGCATCTGACTTGTATGGCGTGGTGCTCTCGCACAGTTGTACACGGACCACAGCGGCCTGCGGAACAGCATCTACTCATACCGCTGCCGCGACAGCAATATTCTTTACTCAACACTGATGGCCTTCTTTCCTGACTGCACCTTGGGCCGCTGTTGCCCCAATGGATACGTCTCGGATGGCCGCCGCTGCGTGTCATGCACGGCAGGCAAGTACTCTGCGCCGGGACAGTATGAGTGCTCGAGTTGTCCTATCAACTCCAACAGTGCTCCAGCCAGCGGGTCGCCGCGTAGTTGCCGTTGCAATCGAGGGTTCGTGGGCTCGACCAACGGCGTTATTGCGCATCCGTGGGATAGCTGCACCCTGTGCCCAGTGGGGACCTACGCTTACGTCGAGGCTGGCGCGGAAATTGAGCACCGGTACTCGGCGTCTATACACAACAGAGGGGTTTATGATCTCGCGGCAGCATGTCGGAGTTGTCCGGTTTTCAGTTCCAGCGCTGCTGGCAGCGGGCTTGCGGCCGACTGCACATGTGATACAGGACACATGTGTTTTTCGGACGGGATCCCGTGCAAGGACCGACTGGCAAAGGCATTTCGTACATTCAGCCAGCGCCTGTGCACCGTAAGCCTGCGATCAGCTTTGCGTCGGCAAGCACTCTATGGTGACTGGGATGTGTCGTCCTCGTTTCCCGCTGGTCTTGCGCAACAGGTGGGCAACGTGACAGTATGTGACGGGGATGGGGGTAATGCCTCTAATGCCTCGCGGTTCAGGGCGTACAGCCAAGTGCGCGGTGGTGTGCTCTACAACAACTCAAACTTCATGTGCGATGAGTTCCTGCCTGCCATGTACGCGCCCAATCGCGATCGCGGACTGTGTGAGGACGTGGACGAGTGTGCATCAGGCGCACATAATTGCAACCCGCGCAACCCGCCTCCGGGTTGGTCGGGCCCAACTGCAACACAAGTGAGGTGCGCAAACACCGTGGGGAGCTTCACTTGCTCGTGTGCAGCAGGATACCATTCCCAGCAATCCCTTGCTGGGTATGCATCTGCTGTCACGGTGGGGGGGCAGCCAATCGGGTGTGTCGACGTGGACGAGTGTTCGGAGCACACGCACAATTGTCACGGGAACGCGACTTGTACAAACACAGCGGGCTCCTACACGTGCAGTTGCAACCGCTATTTCAAAGGAGATGGAGTGGTGGATTGTTGGGACGGTCAGATGGAGTGCCGGCCCGCTATGAGCCTGCGTGTGAAGACAGCGAGCGGCAGTGCCTGCTGGGCTGCGTTGTCCAACCTTACCTCGGCGACGGGAGGGCCAGCAGCGGGGTCGTATTGTGATAGTCACGCAGGCACGGCCGGCAGGGTGTTCATGCGTTTTTTCTGGCTTGAATCGCAGTCATGGAGCGAGGAACGGCAGCTGATGGCGGGGGACGGATACAGAGAAAGAGCCCCCGACCTGAGTGTCGGTGCTGTCACCACCGGGGTTATCCAGGGGCTATCTTACGTTGGCACTCCTGCGATGCTCGAGTATCGGGTCGAGGGCAATGATGCTTGGCACCCGTTGACCATTGAGGTGCGCAGGTACAACGGCAATGATCGCTACGTACTTGGCGACCCTGCTGGGCTGGCGAGCGGAGGTTCGTCGAGCCGCCGGCTGTTGCAAAGCAACCTTGCCAGCGGGGGAATGTGCTGGGTTGACGGCGACGGCTGTGTGGCTGCGGGCATTTGCTACACCATGCTGGGCGCCTGTGGAGTGGTAGGCACCACGGCCGTGGCAGACTTCGACGAGTGTACGCTCGACACGCACATGTGCCACCACAATGCCACATGCGTCGACGGCCCCGGACTGTATCGCTGTTATTGTCAAGCAGGCTTTTACGGTGTTGGGACGGGATTGACGGGCTCAGGGACCGAGTGCTTGCAGTGTCCAAGGGGCAAGTATTCCAGTGTCGGGGCAACCACGTGCACTAGCTGCCCGTCGCATCCCTTGAGTGACAGCCCCGTGATAAGCACGTCGGTCGGGCAGTGTCAGTGCAAGCCGGGGTACTATGGAAACCTTTCCGCCGTCAACGGCACTTGCGAAGAGTGCCCCGAAAATTCTTATTGCCGAGATGGCGTGAGGTTTTCGTGTCCCGCAGACTCGTTGGGTCCGCGTTTGCGCTCTGTCGTGACCGACTGCGTGTGTAAAGGGGGCTTTTACGGTGAGAACGGAGGTGTGTGTACAATGTGTCCGCCCGGGTCCAAATGCATCGGAGGCTGGTTCAAGGAGACGTGCGCCGCCGGGACATACGCGGCAGCCTATTCGAAAGCTTGCCACGCATGCCCGCAGCATTCCACAAGCGCTTCGGGGTCCGGATTTTGCACGTGCCTTGGCGGCTACAAGACAAAGGGCTCGTTCCGCCTTCTCACCAATGGAACATGCTACCTCGGCGGATGTGCGCCGGTCACGAGCCTGTCTGGGTGCGCGACAGCCGCAGCTGCTGTGGGGCTTGGAGGGGGGAGTGCGGTGGCGAGCAGCGTGGCATCTAACGTGTCGGGGGCGCCTGGGTGTGTGTGGGACGGCAGCAATAATGCGCTTGAGTGGGTCAATGGGTCTGATTTGTGCACTCCAGAGCGCCCTTGCGTGTGCGAGCGATGCGCTGAACGCGATTGCGAGGCCTGTGCTGGGGGCTCGTTTGCGGCACCAGGCGACACGGCCTGTTCAAATTGCCCGGTGAATGCATTCGCTGTTTTCCCGGCAAGCACCGTCACAGATTGCACGTGTGATGTGGGCTTCTTTCTGCAGGGTTCAACGTGCGTTGCATGCCCTTTCGGCGCAACCAGTCCCCTCGGCAGTACATCGCTGTCGAAATGCGCGTGTCAACCGGGCTACTCGGGCGATATCAGTGTAACGAATGTGCAGTGCTTCAATTCGACTTTCAGTGGAGCGAGCTGCATGTTCCCCTTTGATTTCGCTGGGCATCAATATTCATCATGCACGTCGGCTGTGGCCCCTGGATTCCAGGCCGGTTCGGAGAACCTGACATCTCAGCAAGCATTCCCGCGTCCTTGGTGCGCAACATCGACTCCTCCTGTCTCGCGAGCAGAAGAGGAGGCGCTGAACAGCAGCACGGGTGTGTGGGCGTCGTGGTATGCCTACTGCAATTGTACGGGCGTTTGCTACGAGTGCCCTGCTGGTACATATAAAGCGCAGGCGGGGGGGTCGCCATGTTTGGGATGTGCCGCCGGCAAGTACTCTGGTGCCGGGTCGACAGCCTGCACGCAGTGTCCTGTCTTGAAGTCGTCTCTCCCGAGGAGCACAGCCGTGAGCGCGTGCACGTGCGTGTCGGGCTACAACGAAAGTGCCTCCGGAGACTGCCTCGACGTGAATGAGTGCGACACAGGCTCGCCCTGTCACGTCGCCGCCGCGTGCAACAACACTGTGGGATCCTTTACTTGCGCATGCAACGCAGGGTATCATGGCAACGGGTCTGCGTGTCTGGCATGCGACGCCGGCTATTCGTGCAGCGGCGGCGATAGCGCACCCCGCAAGTGCCTGGCCGGCACGTCTGCGCGCGCTGCAGCGTCGAGCTGCACGGAATGTCCTTCAAACTCCACCAGCGGGAATGCGTCTGAGTTCTGTTACTGTCGGTCGGGGTACATCGGGAATGAAGGCGTCGATGCTGACAAGAGGAAGCTCGTGTACGAGAACAGTACTTGCTTGAATGAGAATGAGTGCACGTCCAATGCGAATAACTGTGACCAAGCCGCGACGTGCACGGACACTGAGGGATCCTTCACGTGCGCATGTCCGCCGGGATTCCCTGGAAACGGGAGCGTCTGTGCGGCAAATTGCGGCGACGGCGCGCGCAGTGGCGGAGAGCAATGCGACGATGGCAACACTGTTAATGGCGACGGCTGCGAGAATTGCGTGATCACGCCTGGATGGAATTGCACAAGCTTACCCGGTGGAGATGTGTGCCAAAATCTGGACGAGTGTGTTACAAACTCGCACAACTGCCATGCGCATGCTATGTGTCAAGACACACTTGGCTCCTTCTTGTGCGTGTGCAAGGCGAACTGGTTTGGCGATGGCCTTGAATGTACCAGCTGCGTGAACAATTCCGAAAGCCGTGTCAATTCTACCACTCAAGGTGACTGCTCGTGCCGTTCAGGATTCAAGCAACAGGCGCTCAGCACCACGTCGAATGCCTCCAGCTTCCAGTACAGCTTTTCTTGCCTGGAGGTCGATGAGTGCGTGGAGGGCAATGGTGGTTGTGGCTTTGGCATGACGTGCCAGAACACCGAAGGCTCCTTCCGGTGTTCGTGCATGTCCAACTATGTGCAGGTGGACGATAACATCACGCTGGGTACATTCCACTGCGAGGACCGCAACGAGTGCGATGATCCTGCGCTCAACAACTGCGACGCGAATGCCAGGTGCAACAACACGGTGGGCTCGTTCGCCTGTCAGTGCAACAGTGGCTACTACGACGTGAGTTCCAATGTGACAGGGATCAATAGCAGCTGTCTTGCATGCGCGCCTGCTACCTACTCTGTTGCAGTGGCCTCGATTTCGTGCGCGTCCTGCCCTCTCAACGCAACCAGTCCAACGGCGAGCACCTCTCGGGCCAACTGCACGTGCAACGCGGGGTACGTTGGAGCGATTGGTGCGGAGGGTGGCGTGTGTGTAGGATGCGAGCCTGGCTTCTTTTCTGGGCCTGGGCAGACGGAGTGCTGTGCGTGTGCCGCCGGAGCCACGTCAATGCCGGCGAGCACTAATGGAAGAGAGTGCTTTTGTGCCGAGGGCTTCTACGGGACCTTTGATGCGGCAGGTTCTGCTGGCAACACGAGCTCCTGCGACACTGCCGGACTCGTGTGCGCCGCGTGCCCACCTAATGCCTTAAGCCCCGAAAAGTCGCAATTGAAATCCAACTGTTCATGCATCAATGGCTTCTACGAGATAACGCCGCCCAACGCCACTGAAGGCACTTGTACTAAGTGCGGAGACTGCGAGTCTGGGTACGGGCGCGTGGGGTGCGTGGGACCAGGCAACGCTGGCCGCTGCGAGGATATCAATGAGTGCTCGAGCACGCCCGGGTTGACTCCGATAGATGGACTCAACAATTGTGACCCTAATGCCCGCTGCTTCAACCTCAATACGACCTTTAAGTGTATTTGCAGAGAGGGCTTCTACGGCAACGGCACACTCTGCAAGTAAGTCTCATGGCTTAGGCTTTTGTGTTTAGGGTCTTTTGCGCCACTTGCTGCGCGCTTGCGTTTTCGTGTGCACGCGCACACAAGTACACACATTCGTGCATTCACGCACTCGCCCGTGCACACAAGGTCACATTTGCAAGGGGACATTTTGCAAGGGGAATATATTGAGGGGACAGCATCCTGCGGTGCTGAACAAATGTTTGGTGATGCTGATAGGATGTGTGAATGTGCAGGGCGTGTCCAGCCTATGCGACGAGTGGGAATGGAAGTACGTCGCTGAGCAATTGCTCTTGCGATGTGGGCTACGACGTCGGTGACGGCGAGACGCGCACTGTGTTCGCGGACACAGATGTGTGCACCGTGACCATGGAGGTCCGCATTGTGACGGCGGGGCAGAATGCACTGCAATGCTTGCCCTACCACTCCCCGCCGGCCGAATACTGTGACAGCAATGCGGGAACACGAAACGATGTGTGGGTGCGAGTGCAGTGGGCCGTCGGCAATCAATCGCCGGTGCGTTTCAATGCCTTTGGATTCAAGATTGATTCGGGTTATTCCCGCAGCGAGGTGTTCCTGCCCTTGACACAGCGGGCGAGGATTCCCGCGCTGACAAGCCAGTTCACTGATATCCCAGGCGCTTCTTGGGTTCCCGCATCAACGTCAGCTGTTGGTGCCGCAGACGACCAACGCATGCCGACGACGGTGTTAGCTTGTAATGTCGTGTTTCCAGCAAATTTGAGCAAAGGTGTGCTGTGGCAAACATGGGGCTTGAGCGTGTTTCCTGCAAAAATCTCGAAGGCATGGATCGGCATCCGAGAATGTCTGCCAACCATTCCAAGCTGCAAAAACAGAAGGTTCTTCTTTCTTCGGGTACGTGCCGGGCAAGGGGACGTGAGCATCGACCCACAAGTGGATGTGAACGATACCTCCATCAAGGATTCAGGGCCCTTGCTGGGCAAGGTGGTGTGGATAGACACTACCAATTTCCCCCGCGACGGAGCGCAACACCAGATTGTGGTGCAGGTCGCATCACGGCCCTTGCGCTTGAGGCTATGGATTGACGGCAAAGAAATAGGAACGCATGCTGTTCCCGCAGCACTGGACCAATCATACGACTGGACGAGTTATACGACTGGACAAGCAAGATTGTCTTACGGGGAGTATCTTGCGCCTTCAGTATTGGTTGGTGTTCCTACAGCAACTGACGAGCCAAGTGAAAAATGGCCCGGCTCCCTGCCCTCGGAACTACGTATTTTTGTGCGAACGATATGGGAGGAGTGCAGGGGCTCATTGTTGGACGGGGACTGGATTTTAGATCCCCTGAACCATCTGGCGGTGTACTGCCCGCCGGTAAAGGCTTTGGATGCTGAGGTTTGGAGCACTTGGTACGCGCTGTACCACGACGCCGTTTACGACTACGAGGTACCAGTAGAACCTGGTAGGGGATTCGACTTCGCTGCAGGCAAGTCCACGGTGGCTCTGTTCACCGGCATTCCAGGCGATGTACTGGGAGCGCCGATCGCGATTGAGTACTACGTGTCGGGAAGTGATGCATGGCGACCAGCGTCGATTGGGGTGCGCTTTCCCACGGGGGTGCCGCGGTACAACATCAGCAATGCCTCATTCGTAACGCGCGGCGAGCTCTGCTGGGTGGATGCGGACGGCCAGCTGTATAATCAGTCTGCCCTTGGCTGTCCCTTTGTTGGGCAAAGTGCCAAGGCAACGCTTTTGGATCCGCAGTTTGCCCCGAAGTCCTCCGGCGTGGTTGCCGTCGGCTTGTACTCGGCACCTAGGACGCCTGACTCCGAGTATGCGCTGCTTGCCGAAGACCGCAGCAGCCGGGAAGGATCGCGACTAGGCGCGTTGCGGTTGCTGCCGGGAGCCGCACAGTATCTCCTACAGTCGGAGATCAAAGAAAATGATTTCATGCATCTAGAAAATGTAGAGGGGAACCACCGGTTGGACGTCATAATGGAGACGCATAGAAACCTGTATGATGAGCAGATACGCGAGGTTCTATGACGCCTCTCGCACACGGACTCTTCCCAAGGGTCTAACGTGGTTAGCCGGGGTGAATTGAAGGGTGTGGTAAAGGGAGCAAGGAAGGACGAGGGGAGGGGGGGCGGGAGGGGTTGCGATGGAAATGGGGGATTTGTGCGGGGCTCTAGAGCGAAGCGCACACTTATTCATTGGACGAGAGAACAGCATGCCACACGTGAAATGGTGCGAAAGGGAAGGTCGTTGGGGAGAGAGACAGAAGGAAGGCTTTCTGTCTTCCCTTTCGCACCAACTCACGTGCAAGGGTTTCTGCTACGCATTTTTGGGGCGTAGGAGGGTCTGTTCTCAGAAAGGGATACTATTCTTAGAAAGGATTCTAACCATCCAAATCGCCACGTCGATTCAATTACAATTAATTTCACACGAGCTCGTCCAATCCTCTCTCCTCCCTCCTCCTTTCTCCCTCCTTCCTCGTCCTATTCCACGCGCCCAGTCCGCACCTGCTTCTCTCTCGCGTGTCAGTTTACTGATGCCCTGACCTCACGTAAAGAAGGTCCACACGGACAACCCAAGCCCCGGGAAAGATTCTAACGGAAGAGCGGAAGTGCCTGGTCACGGCCCCCAGAGCAATCCTGTGTCGTGCGATTTAGAAAGCGCCTACTCCGGCTGAGCAATACACTGAATTCTTACCATTCGTCTACGTGTTTGCTTGATCTGCGCATTTATTCTGGCATAGACGGATCAACTCTCGTCCGAGATGTCATTTTCATCACCCCACCACGTCGCTGGGACCTCGCTGCTACTCGTTTGAGAATACTGTTCCTCATAAACTCTCCCCCCCCAACCAGTCCTCATTCTGAGCCAGTCCGGTCGCAAGGCAAAAACCACTGCGACGTGAGTCACCCCTTACTCTTCTCCCGTCTGGTCCCCTGCTCCCCCTCCATAGCACGGCGGACAACTGTATATCAGCGGTTCTCGCCACCGGCGTCGCGCGGTCGCGCCCAGCGTCAACTTCGTTCACTGCTTTCCCCCCCGCCCCACCACCACCACCACCACCCACCACTTTCTCCCAAACCCTCCAACGGGTCTCAAGCTCCTCCCTTTTCTGAAAATAGCTCCCCCCGCCCCCCACCCCCAAAAATGGCCTCTTAGGGCATGAGGTGCTCCAGCATTGCCGCGCGGCGCTTGGCATTGTGAAGCGCCGACTCCAGGAATTCGTCCTCGTACTGCCATGGCCCTATCAGGTCAGTGTGGGCACTGAGAGGAGGGGGGAGAAGGAGGAGGAGCAGCAGGAGCAGGAAGAGAAAGAGGAGGAGGAGCAGCAAGACTTCTGTATACAGGGGTATCCATTCGGAGATCAGCGGCAGCGGTGCTCTCATGTCTCATGTCATGGACCATCAGCCGCCGGTGCATCAATATTTAGAGCACAGCAAAAATGCACACACACACACACACACACGCACACACACACACACACACACACACGTGGCGGGACGCGTTCATGGCATTGCGCTGATGGAATTTGCGGACTTGGTTGCGTGCTGATTCCAGCTGCGGATCGACTGCACCCTGCGCGAAAGAGGCGTGACAAGGAGCGAGGAGAGTGACTCAATGAAGATGGTTTAGGGCATTTCTATTCGTCAGTGTGTGTGCTCACGAACCTATTCGTCGACAACCCTCATGCTGAGTACCTCCTTGCCTTGCCACCTACATACATACATACATACATACATACATGCATACATACGTACGCAACATACGTATATGCGTATCGTGGACTAATCAGGACGTAATATATATATATACATATACGTATGTTACGTAAGTATGTATGCATGTATATATATACATGCATACATACGTATGCAACATGTATATCACACACATGTAGCTTCAAGGGCTCAGTTCCAACCTAAACCCTAAACCTAAACCCAAACACATGTAGCTTCAAGGGCTCAGTTCGAACCTAAACCCTAAACCTAAACCCAAACACATGTAGCTTCAAGGGCTCAGTTCCAACTCAGCTTGCCACTCCCTTCCTCTCTCCTCTTTCACCATCTCTCGCATTGAGTCACTCTCCTTATTCCTTGCCACTCCTTAACCCTGAACCCTGAACCCGGAACCCAAAAACCCTAAACCCTAAACCCTAAACGTTCAAATGGAGAGTGTTTTGGTTCGTGCCGTGCACGTGTGTGTGG
>Ga0315905_10004602_pt1 | contig 14093 bp, 13 predicted proteins | sample LakEriMetagenome_5_FD_203522 | JGI IMG/M metagenome (GOLD analysis project Ga0315905, IMG submission 203522) | Freshwater fungal communities from buoy surface, Lake Erie, Ohio, United States - Buoy 4 MA121 | ecosystem: Environmental > Aquatic > Freshwater > Lake | place: USA: Lake Erie, Ohio... | reverse complement strand
ATTAACTCGCTTGGGATGGTTATAAAACCATAAACGGGATCATTGAGTATTTTCTGGCTTTTCAATCAGCACGGATTTGATTGACTCAAAAGTAATTATAATTTTAGAAGAAAAGGGAAGAAAGATGTCTCAAAAATTCAAGGTGCTGTGGGCAGACGATGAAATTGATCTACTCAAACCCCACCTCCTATTTCTGGAGGGGAAGGGCTGTGTCATTACCACTGTCAATTCAGGAGTAGATGCTATCGAAGAAGTTGAAAATGCCAATTTTGACGTGGTGTTTTTGGATGAAATGATGCCTGGAATGACCGGATTGGAGACGCTGCAGCATATCAAACAGCTCAAGCCTCAGATCCCCGTGGTCATGATTACCAAAAGCGAGGAAGAGCAGCTCATGGATGAGGCGATAGGGGGTAAAATCGCAGACTACCTGATCAAACCCCTAAACCCTAGCCAAATATGGCTTTCGGTCAAAAGAATTCTCCAAAACCGGCAACTAGTAGAATCAAAAACCGCCCAAAATTACCAACAAGAATTTAGACAGATCGGCCAAGCATTGGATGAAGCATCCACCCCGCAGGAGTGGGCTGATGTTTACAAAAAGCTTACTTTTTGGGAAATGGAGATTGACCATACCGAAAACAAGAACATGTTGGAGGTGCTTGAGGCACAGAAAACGGAAGCAAACAGTGCGTTTGGGCGATTTGTCAAAACAAATTACCTGGATTGGGTAGCGAGCCCAGAAACCGATGCTCCACTGCTATCTCCCCAAGTACTTAAGGAATGGGTCTTTCCTATTTTGAAAAAGAAACGGCCTGTATTTTTTATTTTAATTGACAACCTCCGGCTAGATCAATGGGAGGAAATAGAGCCGCTATTGGGGGCATACTTTCATGTGGAAGAAAAATCCACCTACTACAGCATCCTTCCGACTACCACCGCCTTCGCTAGAAATGCCTTGTTCTCCGGCATGATGCCTTCAGAGATGGCTAGTCGCTATCCACACCTATGGGAAGACGAGGATTCGGAAGAGGGGAAAAATAAAAGTGAAGAGGAATGGTTGAAAATCAACCTAGAAAAAAATAAAATCCCTGTTAAATATTCCTACCACAAGATTTTGCAAATGCAGGAAGGAAAAGCGGTGCTCGATCAATTCCATACGCTCCTTCAGAACGAATTCAATGTGCTGGTGTACAATTTTGTAGACATGATTTCGCATGCGCGCACAGACATGAAGATGATCCGTGAGCTGGCGCCGGATGAGTCGGCTTACCGTTCTTTGACCCGAAGCTGGTTTGAACATTCCTCCTTATTTGAGCTGATGAAAAAAATACAGCAAGCAGGAGGAGAGGTGATTTTGACCACAGATCACGGTACTAAGAGGGTAAATAGGCCTTACAAGATTATTGGAGATAAGCATGTCACAACAAACTTGCGCTACAAGCAAGGAAAGAATTTGAATTTTGAAGCTGGGAAAGTTTTTGAGGTGAGACGCCCCGAGGATGCCAAGCTTCCGAGACTGAATGTATCCTCTTCCTATGTCTTTGCTGTTGAGGATTATTTCTTTGCTTACCCCAATAATTACAATTACTACGTGAACCACTTCAAGGATACTTTCCAGCATGGTGGGATTTCTCTTGAGGAAATGATTGTTCCTATTGTACATTTGCGGTCTAAGACCTGATTATTTTGCAAACCATCACCTACACCCTAGACCGTATTGATGAAATAGCTCAGCTGTTAATTCAGGAAGCTGGCGATCAAAAAGTTTGGATTTTCAGAGGTGAAATGGGTGCAGGAAAGACCACCTTGATCAAATCCCTTGCAAAGGCCTTACAGGTAGTGGACTCGGTGAGTAGCCCTACCTTTGGAATAGTCAACGAATACCAAACTCAAGCGAAGGAACTCCTGTATCATTTTGACTTTTATCGCTTAGATGACCCCATGGAGGCCTTGGATATCGGAATAGAAGAGTATTTTTATAGTGGAAACTACTGTTGGCTTGAGTGGGCTGAAAAGATTGCTCCCTTTTTACCGGAGCAATTTTTCCACATTGAGCTTGCCTTAGCTTCTGAAACAGGAAGAATATTAACCCATCACCACCATCAAAATGGCCACTGATTTGTCTGGAGTAGCTGCCGTGGGATTGATCCCCAAAGAGTCTCCCGCTCAACTAAAAAAAGGAGGTAAACCCATCAGCGTAGGTTTGCCTAAGGAAACTTCCTCCGAGGAGAAGCGAGTGGTTTTGAGCCCTGAAGCGGTTCGGATTTTGAATGATAATGGGATTTTAGTTCTAGTTGAAACCCAGGCGGGTGATCGCGCTAAGTTTTCAGACCAACAGTTTTCGGACGCAGGTGCAGAAATAGTGTATTCCCGCAAGGAGGCATTTGCCGCTGATGTGGTCGTCAAAGTAAATGCCCCCACGGAAGAAGAAATAGCTGAAATGTCTGTTGGATCCTGTTTGATTTCAGCCTTGCAACTTGAAAAGCAGGAATCAACTTACATTCAGGCCCTGAACGCAAAGAAAATCACATCCCTTGCTTTTGAGTACTTGGAAGACAAGGTGGGAGGGATGCCCGTGGTGCGTGCCATGTCAGAAATCGCTGGAAGCACGGTGATGCAGATTGCTTCGGAATACCTTTCTAGCGTAAACGAAGGAAAAGGATTGATTTGTGGAGGAATTACGGGGGTGCCGCCCACTCAAGTGGTCATCATTGGTGCAGGTACGGTGGCGGAATATGCCGCTCGCACCGCCCTAGGTTTGGGGGCAAACATCAAAGTTTTTGACAATCACCTCTACAAGCTACGAAGGATTAAACAGCTACTTGGACAACAGATTGCAACTTCCACCATCGATAATGCGAATCTCTCGCAAGCCTTGTCAGAGGCAGACGTGGTGATCGGGGCCTTGCGTGCCGAGAAGGGAAAAAATAAAATTGTAGTTTCAGAAGAAATGGTGGCTAAGATGATGCCTGGGAGCATTGTGATTGATGTGAGTATTGACCAAGGTGGTTGTATTGAAACGGCGCAGGTCACCTCGCACGAAAACCCGGTGTATCGAATCCATGAGGTGATCCACTATGGAGTACCGAATATTGCTTCTCGAGTCGCCCGAACAGCCTCCTATTCCTTGAGTAATATTTTTACGCCAATATTGCTTCAAATGAATGATTTGGGAGGTGCTGAGGAAATGATATTTACCTACAAATGGTTTCTCAAAGGGGTTTATACCTACCGAGGAAGTTTGACCAATGCATTTATGGCAAAGAAATTTGGATTAAGCCACAAGGAGTTACAGCTGCTACTAGCTGCTCGGTATTGATACGAACTGCTGGTAACGCCTCATTTCAGATTAAAAAAAATGACTTATTTTTGATGGATTTATCTTCGAATTTCCAATCAGTACTCATGCGAAAAGTTCTCCTCGTTCTTTCCTTCTTTATCAGTACTGCCTTTGCAGTGGCGCAACAGCCTCCAGCTGCCTACCTCAAAGCCAAATCCGATTTGGATGCCAAGGCTTATGGGATGGCAAAAGATGGATTTGCAGCTTTTTTGGATGAGACAAAATATGGAGCGCTCTCCTTTTATGCGGCCTTTCACAGTGCTGAGGCGGCACTTGAACTTAATCAAGCTCCCCAAGCCGTTGAGTTGCTCTCTGCCTTGAAAGGAAAGGTTTGGAGCCAATCCGAAGAGACTACCTACCTACTTGCTTTGGCTTATTTTCAAAATAACCAACTTTTAGAGGGCCTTCAAGCTATGAAAGGCCTTACCCGTGAGCCATTATTGAGCAAAGGGGACCGTGCCACATTTTCCTATTTGCAAAAAACGTCTTCCAATTTTCTGACCACCAACCTTGAACAATTCAAGGAAAACGAGGGGTTCACTGCGGCCTTGGTTTATGTATTGCAACAGAAATCCATCATGACTGCCTCGGAGCGGAGTACACTCAATCAACTTATTCAGTCTGGTGTACAACCAGCATTGAAGGATAGAGTACTAGATGTAGTAGTAATCTTGCCATTTACCACGAGCTCTGAACAGGATATTTCTGTGATGGAATCCACCAATTTCCTACTGGAACTCTACCAAGGGATTGAATTGGAAGTGGCACGACTTAAAGCCGATGGCGTAGCGATTCAGCTACATACCTTTGATTCGAAGCGAGATCTGGAATACCTAAATGCACTCGTAAAAGATCCTACTGTTCTAGCAGCAGATGTAATCTTAGGCCCCATTTACCCAGAAGAAACAGCCTTAATAAGTGCATTTGCTGAAGCTCAAAAAATTCCATTTATTCACCCACTTTCCAATCTCGGTGATCGATTTGAAGAAAGCCAATTCAGTTACTTATTCAGACCAGCATTAACTTCTTTGGCAAATGGGGTAGTAAATACCCTGAAAACACAAGGATGGGGGAAAACCGTAGCCATTGGATATAGTAGTAATTCTCGAGATGAGCAACTTGGACTTTTACTTCAGAATCAATTGACAAAGGAAGGGTTTAGTGTCGTTAAGGTTCAAAAAGTCGATTCCAAGAATGCCAACACTTTTCTTCAAGGTTTGGGAGTACGAAGAGGAAACCAACCTGCAGTAAACCAGGTGATTTTACTTTCAGATGATCCAGCACTAGCACAGCCTGTTTTTTCCCTCATGGAAAGCATCTCTGCTGAGGTACCCTTGCTGGTCATGGATTCCTGGTTAGGCTTTAATTTTTCAAATTTCGAGATGTTGGAATATGCTAATTTCTATTTCATTTCAAACAATACCCCAAAGTATCATTCGGATGCCATGGATGATTTCCGGAAAGAATATTATTCCAAACACCTGCAATTCCCTTCCACCAATTCCCTTCTAGGTGCTGAATTGGTTTATTGGGTTCATGCCAATGCGGAATTTGCACAAGATTTTGATCTCCGCCCAAGTTTGGATAAAAATGGGAATCAGTCAGGTCGACTGACATGGGGATTTAATTTTCAAAAAGTGAACAACAACAGCTATTCTCCTGTTTTTAAGCTTGAATCTGGAGAATTGATCCCATTAAACTAAACCATGCAAATTTCTGAAAGCAAAAGGCTGTTTGCCCATGCTAAAAATTTTATTCCAGGAGGAGTAAACTCTCCTGTTCGTGCGTTCCGTGCTGTAGGTGGTGAACCCATCTTTATAAAAAAAGCGGATGGGGCATTTATTCACGACGAGGACGGCAATGCTTACATTGAACTCATCAACAGTTGGGGCCCGATGCTGTTGGGTCACAATTCTCCGCTAATCCGAGAGGCCGTGATTCGTGCCATGGAGGATGGGACCTCCTTTGGAGCGCCCACAGCTCGTGAGGTAGAAATGGCGGAGCTCTTGGTTCGCATGGTGCCTTCTCTTGAGAAAGTCCGCATGGTCAATTCAGGTACTGAAGCCACCATGTCTGCCATCCGTGTAGCGAGAGGCTATACAGGGCGAGATAAAATCATCAAAATGGAAGGACATTACCATGGACATGGAGATTCTTTCCTCATTGCGGCGGGCTCTGGTGCGATCACCATGGGGCATCCAGACTCTCCCGGGGTTACGCTAGGTACCGCAAAAGACACACTTTTAGCATCCTTCAACGACCTAAATGCCATTGAGTCATTGGTGGAGGCGAATAGAGGCGAAATCGCTGCCTTGATTTTGGAGCCAGTTGCAGGAAATATGGGATTGACCCTACCGCAAGAAGGGTACCTGCAAGGTCTTCGTAACATTTGTAGCCGTGAAGGGATTGTATTGATTTTCGATGAGGTGATGACCGGTTTCCGATTGGCTAAGGGTGGTGCGCAAGAACGATTTGGGGTGATTCCTGATTTGACTACCCTAGGTAAAATCATCGGTGGAGGAATGCCAGTTGGAGCTTATGGAGGAAAAAAGGAGATCATGGATTTTGTGTCTCCCGCAGGCCCAGTGTACCAAGCAGGTACGCTGTCTGGTAATCCCATCGCCATGGCAGCCGGATTGGCGATGCTACATCACTTGGATACTCATCCCGAAGTCTACGATCGTTTGGAAGCCATAGGGGAAGAGCTAACTACAGGAATAAAAAGCATCAATTCAACTTTGGGTCTTGACTATACCCTCAACAAATTGGGGAGCATGTATTCCTTGTTTTTCACTGCTAGCCCAGTCAGTGATTTTGAATCTGCCAAAAAATCAGACACCCAATTGTTTGGCCGTTACTTCCAAAGCATGTTGAAGCGAGGGGTTTATTTGGCACCTTCTCAGTTTGAAAGCCTCTTCTTATCCACTGCTTTAACGAGCGAACTGATTGGCAAGATCTTGCAGGCGCATGAGGAGAGCATGAAGGAGATTCATTAAATAAGAAACGATGATTTTGAAAGTATACGGCATCAAAAATTGCGACACGATGAAGAAAACCTTCTCCTTTTTAGAGGAAAAAGGCATTTCTTACGAATTTTTCGATTACAAAAAGCAGGTTCCTACTTTGGAACTACTCAAAAGATTCCATTCAAAAACTAGTTTGGATACCTTGGTAAATCGTCAGGGGACCACCTACAAAAAGTTGGATGATTCGCAGAAAGAGGCGGTAGGGCAGGAGTTAACCGCATTTCCAATTTTGATGGCGCAGCCTAGCATGATCAAAAGGCCCATAATCGAATATCCTGATGGAAGCATCACCTTGGGATTTGTGCCCGAGCAGATTGCCTCAAAACTAAAGTAATCAGGATCGCTTTATCCAGGAGATTCCTGGTTTGCAGTTAGGACTGCGGTGGAAAAAATGCAGGTAAGTGCTTTAGGATATCTCTACTCATGCTATCCAAATCATAGGAAGGTTTCCATCCCCAATCTACTTGCGAGCGACTGTCATCAATGCTATCCGGCCAAGAATCTGCAATGGCTTGGCGAAAATCCACTTGATAGTTAATTTCAAAGTTAGGCACCTCTTTTTTGATGCTTGCAAAAATCTCCTTCGGAGAAAAACTCATGCCCGCAAGGTTGTAGCTGGATCTGATTTTGACTGCTTCTCTTGGGGCATTCATCAAATCTAAGGTAGCCTTGATTGCATCTGGCATGTACATCATAGGGAGGTAGGTGTCCTCACTCAAGAAACAGGTGAAGGGCTGATTTGCAATCGCCTTGTGGTAGATGTCCACTGCATAATCTGTGGTACCTCCTCCAGGTAAAGATTTGTAGCCGATTAAGCCAGGATAGCGAAGGCTCCGTACATCCACCCCGTATTTTTCAAAGTAGTAGTTGCACCATCCTTCTCCTGCAAGTTTGCTTATTCCATAGACCGTATTTGGATCTTTTTCGCAAAACTGAGGGGTATTGATTTTTGGTGTTCCAGGGCCAAATACTGCAATGGAAGATGGCCAATAGATCTTATCCAGTCCACATTCTTTCGCAAGCTCCAATACATAGAGCAAGCTATCCATGTTGAGTTGCCAAGCAAATTGTGGATTTTTTTCACCAGTAGCGGAGAGTACTGCGGCAAGGTGGTAGATCTGTGTCACCCTTTCCTTTTTCACCAAGGCACCCAAGGCATCCTTGTCCATTACATCCAGTACTTCAAACCGGCAGTAGGGAAACTGTACGCTGGCAGCAGCTCGTAAGTCAGTTGCAATCACTTGATCTCCACCAAATTGATCTGCAAGTGCACGGGTTAATTCTGAGCCGAGCTGCCCAGCAGCTCCAATAACAAGGATTTTGTCCATAGGGTGGTCTTTCAAATAACCCGTAGTTGCCATCAGGGTTTTTGTTTTATATTTGGGTTCACTTGCGCAAAAATAATAAAAAACACCTGGTTCTAGCCGATTTTTGATCAGTGGAACTTTAAATTTTAGCCAAGAATAACTCCTTAATCAGTCAACCATGTACGAGCAGTTTAAACCCAAATTAGAACAAGAATTACAGTCCATCGAGGAAGCGGGTCTATTTAAACGAGAGCGAATTATCACTTCCCCTCAGTCAGCAGAAATCACCATTGCTGGAGGAAAGCAAGTATTGAATTTTTGTGCAAACAACTACCTCGGATTGTCTTCCCATCCACGGGTAGTCCAAGCTGCTAAAGAAGCAATCGACACGCATGGCTTTGGCATGTCTTCCGTTCGATTTATTTGCGGGACTCAGGATATCCATAAGGAACTTGAAAAAAAGCTTTCTGAATTTTTGGGAACAGAGGACACCATCTTGTACGCTGCAGCTTTTGATGCCAATGGAGGAGTTTTTGAACCACTTTTTGGAGCAGAAGATGCCATCATTTCGGATGCCTTGAATCATGCATCCATCATCGATGGTGTTCGTTTGTGCAAAGCCATGCGCTACCGCTACGAGCACAACAATATGGAGGACCTGGAGAAGCAACTCCAGGATGCTGTGGGTGCGGGTGCTCAGCAAAAAATCATTGTCACCGATGGAGTCTTTTCCATGGATGGCACCATCGCGAAGCTGGACAAAATTGTGGCCTTAGCAGAAAAATACCAAGCATTGGTGATGACCGATGAGTGTCACTCCACCGGATTTATGGGGAAAACAGGCAGGGGAGTCCACGAGCACAGAGGGGTGATGGGCAAGATCGATATCATCACCGGTACCTTAGGCAAGGCCTTGGGCGGAGCTTCTGGTGGATTTACTTCAGGAAGAAAGGAGATTATTGAATTGCTTCGTCAGCGATCTAGACCGTATTTATTTTCAAATACCCTTGCCCCATCCATCACAGGAGCGTCTATAGCAGTGCTTGAATTGCTATCTGAGACCACTGAATTGAGGGATCGGCTTGAAAAAAATACCCGCTACTTCCGTGAAAAGATGGAGGCGGCTGGATTTGATATCAAACCAGGGGAGCATGCCATTGTGCCAATCATGCTTTATGATGCAGTACTTTCTCAGAAGATGGCGGAAAAATTACTGGAAAGAGGAATCTATGTCATTGGATTTTACTACCCAGTAGTTCCTAAAGGACAAGCTCGAATTCGTGTTCAAATCTCCGCAGGCCATCAGCAGGAACATTTGGATCAGGCCATTGCTGCATTTATAGCAGTAGGAAAAGAATTGGGGGTGATCAAGTAAAAAAAACGGGATGAAGTTTTCATCCCGTTTTTTTATCCACCCACTTTGGTAGGCAAGCCTTTTTTCTTGGCAAAATCGTGTTCCGAAAGATTTTCAAATCGATCGTAGAGGTCCTCGTTGTTGAGGTAGTCGTTGATGATCTCTCGAACTTCTTGAAAAGAAAGGTTATGCAAAACCTTTCCGTTTTTCGCCATGGAGATTTGGCCTGTTTCCTCTGAAATCACCAAGATTAGTGCATCTGTTGCTTCTGACATGCCGATTCCTGCGCGGTGACGGAGTCCAAACTGTGCGGGCACCTCACGTTCGGTGACCGGGAGAATGCAGCGTGCTGCTTTGATTTTTCCCTTGTGGATGATTACCGCTCCATCATGCAGCGGGCTATGCTTATTGAAAATCGCAATCAAGAGTCTTTTCGATAACTCAGCATCCAAGATATCGCCACTTTCCGCATAAAATTTCAATTCTACTGTACTTGAAATTACGATCAAGGCCCCAGTATTGGATCCTGCTAAGACTTTGGCAGCATCGATGATGGGGCTGATATTGAAACCGGAATTTTCTTTTTTTCTCCAGAAAAAGAGCATGTCTTTCCATCCATTGTCATTTGAAAAAATGGAGGAGCGACCCAGGATAAGTAAGAATTTTCTAAATTCTGGAGCAAAAATAATGATAGCGGCGATTACACCCACTCCCATAAATTGGCCGAGGATGATGGTTAGGAGCTCCATCCGTATGGCCTGAACCAATAAGTAGATCAAGTACAGGGAAAGGAAACCAAGGAAAATCTTAATTGCAACAGAACCCTTCAAAAGCTTGTATACCTGATACAATAGGGCCGCCACCAACGCAATATCGATCATATTGACGATGGAGATATCTAAAAAGCCTATTTTGAAAAGTAAGTTCAAGGGTACAATTGTTCGAATAGTTGGATAGTTTCTTTCGCTTCTTTTACATCATGTACTCGTAAGATAGCAGCACCTTGCAACAAAGCAACCATGTTTAGGGCGGTAGTCCCATTTAATGCTTCATTGGCACTGATATCCAGTGTTTTATAAATCATTGATTTTCTAGATATCCCTGCTAAAATCGGGAGCCCTAGACGTTTTAAATTGCTTAGATGGCGCAAGAGTTCGAAATTCTGTGCGCTTGTCTTTGCGAAACCAAAACCTGGATCAATAATTACATCTTTAATGCCAAATTTTGCGAATTGTTCGACTTTATCCCCAAAATAGGATAAAACTTCCGAAATAAGATCCGAATAGTCTGTTTCATGTTGCATCGTTTGAGGTGTTCCCCTCATGTGCATCGCGATGTAAGGCACGCCGAGCTGCCCAATTAAAGGGAGCATCTGGGGGTCCAAATTGCCTGCTGAAATGTCATTCACTAGGTCAGCACCAGCTTCTACTCCTGCTTTTGCTACTTCCGAACGAAAAGTATCAATTGAAATGAGTATGTCGGGAAAACTTTTTTTGATTTCTAGGATTGCGGGAATAACCCGGTTGATCTCCTCTTCAATGGATATGTTTGCTGCTCCAGGTCGCGTGCTGTATCCCCCTAGATCCAAAAAATCTGCCCCTTCTCCGATTTTTTTTTCCGCTTCAAAAAGGACAGATTTTTTATCCGTTGGAACTCTGCTCCCTTCAAAAAAAGAATCTGGAGTCAGGTTTATAATTCCCATTACCTTGGGTTTATTCCAAGAGTATAGGCATCCCTTGATTTGAAATGTATATTTTTGGGGAAATAATTTATCTTCGGTAGAAGAAATCATAGTTGATCCAGCAAATATTAAATCCAGCAGTGTGGAGACGCAGACTAGCAACGAATATAAGGAAGTAATCGCCCGATGTAAAGAATTGTTCCGTAAGAAAACTATCGATTACGGGACCGCTTGGAGAATTTTGAGATTGCCTTCGCTCACGGACCAGATTTTCATTAAGGCCCAGCGGGTACGATCCATCCAAGAAAAGGGGAATCAAAAAGTGAACGACCCCATTGTAGATGAATTCGTTGGGATCATCAACTATTGCTTGATTGCTTTGATTCAGATTTCACTTGCGGATGACGAGCGCATGGATATTCCTTTTGACGAATTAGAGCCGCTCTACGATCATTGGACTGCAGCTACTAAAGGACTTCTTGAAAACAAGAACCACGACTATGGAGAGGCTTGGAGAGACATGCGTGTCAGTTCGATGACTGATATCGTATTGATGAAACTGTTTCGCGTTAAGCAAATTGAAGACAACCAAGGAAATACCTTGGTGTCCGAAGGGATTGAAGCCAACTACCAAGACATGATTAACTACGCAGTGTTTTGTTTGATTAAACTAGGATACCATGAATAAGAACCTGTTTTTCTGGATTCTCCGCATTTTGGTTGGGGGATTGTTTGTGTTTTCTGGTTTGATTAAGGTCAATGATCCGGTGGGCACAGCCATCAAGTTGGAAGAGTATTTTGACGTGTTTTCGAATGATATTGCTCCGTTTTTCTACCTAGTAAAGCCTTATGCACTTCCACTAGCTGTATTCCTGGTGGTTTTTGAGGTGGTTTTGGGAATTATGCTTTTGATAGGGGTGCGGCTAAAAGAGACCGTATGGGCCTTGTCTTTGATGATCCTCTTTTTTACTTTCCTCACTTTTTACTCTGCTTATTTCAATAAGGTGACCGATTGCGGTTGCTTTGGTGATGCGATCAAATTGACCCCTTGGGAATCCTTCTACAAAGACATCATCTTGTTGGTGTTGATTTCTTTCCTGTTCTTCTTTAGGAAGGACCTCCCCAAGAATGCCCCTCGCTGGGCAAATTATACGGCTGGGCTAAGTTTAGTCCTCTCTTTAGGCTTGGCGGTTTATGCCATTCAAAACCTTCCATTTATCGATTTCAGAGCCTACAAGATTGGTGTGAATATTCCTGTAAACATGCAGCCTTCCGCACCTATGGTGTATACCTATGTGATGAAAAAGGGTGGGGAGCTCGTGTATCTTGATCAGTACCCTACAGACGAAAGCTATGAGTTTGTGGAAATGACGCTCAACAATCCGGAGGCCTTGCCAAAAATATCTGATTTTGCTGCTTGGAATGCGGAAGGGGACCAATCGGAATTTTTATTCCAAGGAAACAAGGTGATTTTGCTCAGCAGCAATTTGACAAAAATGAGTTCCTCCAATTTGGACCAACTTACACAGCTATTTTCGTCCCTTCAAAAAGCACCTGTTGAACTTATTTTTATGGCTGCAGCAACGCAGGAAGAGATTGATGCATTGATCAAAAAAATGGGTTGGCCAGTGCAGGGGCTTCAAGCCGATGCCACTGTGGTCAAGACAATCATGCGGGCCAATCCAGGGTTGATGCTGTTGAAAGATGGGGTAGTGGTAGGTAAATACCACCATAACAATACCCCCGAGGCTTTAGAAGTGCTTGAACTATTTTAATGAGTGCGCAGCTCAAAGTTGTATTGGTAGGCCTTCCCGGTTCGGGGAAAACTACTTTTGGCAGGCAGCTAGCCAATGAATTAGCATTTCCTTTTTTGGATTTAGACCAATTGATTGAAGAGCGGTATCAATTAAAGATCTCAGAGATTTTTTCGATTCATGGAGAGGGTAAATTCCGAGAATGGGAAACCATGGTTCTTCAAGACACCTTAAAGCAAGATTCTGCTTTTATTTTAGCATCTGGGGGTGGAGCACCTTGCTTCCATGACAACATGGATTTGATTAATTCCCTTTCGGTATCGGTGTACTTGGATGTTCCACTGCCTTCAATTTCTCGTCGCCTACAATCTTCAAGAGCACAGCAACGCCCCATGTTTCAAGGCTTAGATCAAGGCGAGATTACGCTCAAGCTCAAGTCCTTATTGGTGTCACGTGAATATTATTACAATCAGGCAAAAATAAAGCTCAGCGGAGAAGACTTTTCCGCTGAGCTTTTATTGGTTGAATTGATATCGAGGCTTAAAAGTTAAACCCGACCGTAATTACCGCAGAGGTAATTGAGTTTTTCACTTCAGTCAATGGCCCATAGTTTAGCCCGTTGTTGTCCAAAACTTTATAGCTTCTGTAGAGGCTGTTGAACTTCTGATTTACCAGAGAAAAATCAACGTTAAAGGATTCAAATTTCATGCCCAATCCCCCGGAAAGTAACTGTGTGCTTTGATCTAGTGAAGAATTAAGGTAGGGATCTCCTGCGTAACCGTATCCACCACGAATTCTCCATCTTTCAATTTTGGCTTCCCCGCCTAGTCTAAAATTGACCGTGCTGGTGTACAAATCTTGGATGACTTGGTTGTCTGGGCCTTCGTTGAAATCTCTAGAATTGATTCTGGCAACACTGTAATCTACCCAGTCCACATCTGCAGAGATAAATCCATGTTTGCCCAAGAAGAAAGTGGCGCCTCCTCCAACTTTAAATGGAGTTCTGAGTCCGTAATTGCTGAGAAAAACATCTGAAACTGCAGTTTCCGCACCTAAGGTTTTGTTTTCTTGTGCGAAAAAATAGTCATCATAGGTGGCAGTCATGCTTGCTTCATACTCTTCGTTTAAAGAAAACCAAGTAGGAGTTTGAAGCACAAAACCGAGATTTACGTAATCGATCGGTTTGTAGATCAACCCCAGGTTGAGGTTTACTCCAGTACCATTGATAAACAAGTTTTCTAGCAAGGAGGAATTAATCAGCGGCTCATTTCCAAATTCCTCATTGTATTTTTTGACAGAGGAGAATTCGAGTGAACGTATTCCTAGGCTTCCTCCTATGAATAGTTTGTGGTTAAAGTTGGCACCATAGCCAAAATTAATTTGGCTTGCATTTCCTTTTTGGGTCACGTTTTCATCTTGAAAAGGAAGACCCAAAACGAAGGAATCGTATGATCTTGGATTTGTGATTGGTTTGCCAGCTGCATCAACTACAATTGGATTAATCTGATACGTTTGATAAGCCAAACCGGTAAGTCCACGGTTTTCAATTTGGCTTTCTGGCACCCCTGAAGCGTCTCCCAAATAATAATCAATGATGGAGCTACTTCCCAATTTGTCCGAATAGTATC
>Ga0315905_10004601_pt1 | contig 14108 bp, 9 predicted proteins | sample LakEriMetagenome_5_FD_203522 | JGI IMG/M metagenome (GOLD analysis project Ga0315905, IMG submission 203522) | Freshwater fungal communities from buoy surface, Lake Erie, Ohio, United States - Buoy 4 MA121 | ecosystem: Environmental > Aquatic > Freshwater > Lake | place: USA: Lake Erie, Ohio... | reverse complement strand
TCGCACCATTATGGCAGCGTTATGATGAGTGTGTGATAGCCGCCTGCCGTGATTGCCGTCGCGTTCACATCGAACTGAGCTGGCGTACCCCGATCGACCGCAGTGTTGTCGCCTAGCTGTCCATACCCGTTGTAGCCCATCGACCAGACGGTGTTGTCGGTCTTCAGAAAGACAGTGTGCAGCGCTCCGCCATACGCTTTGGAAACTCCAGTCGCCACCTGAATCGGCATCACGCTGTTGGTGGTCAGACCATTGCCAAGTTGGCCATGATTGTTGCGGCCCGTCGCCCACAGGGTATCGTCCGTCTTCACAAAGACTGTGTGCCCGTAATTGTCGCCGTCCGTGTATCCTCCCGCCGAGACCTGACGAACCCCAGTCGCAATCTGAACCGGCGTCGGCCGGGTGACGGTGGTGCCGTCGCCCAGTTGGCCGTAATTGTTCGCCCCCATCGCCCACAGCGCCCCGTCAGACTTCACATAGACTCCATGAGCCGCTCCGGCAGAAATCTGAGCCACCCCCGTCGCCACCTGCACCGGTGTCGTCCGTTGAATCGTCGTAGTGTCACCCAGCCGACCGTCCGAGTTGTGCCCCGTCGTCCACAGCGCCCCACCCGTCGTCAGCAGCATCGAGTGTCCCGAACCACACGCCACATGACTAACACCGGTCGCCACCTGCACCGGAGTCACACGGTTGATGACAGTGCCGTCCCCCAGTTGCCCGTATTGATTGCTTCCCATCCCCCAGACCGTTCCATCGGTCTTCACAAACATCGTGTGCTGGCCCCCGGTCGATACCTGCGTCACCCCCGTGGCAATCTGCACCGGCCCGGACCGCGTGATCGTCGTGCCGTCGCCCAGTTGACCGAAATTGTTGAAACCAAGCGCCCAGAGCGTGCCATCCGCCCGAATGAAAAACGTGCAGTGCCCGCCTGCCTCAACCTTCGAGATGTTGGGAGCAGCGAACTGAAGCCAATTCGCCTGGCCGTAATCGTTGCGGCCCCAGCCCTTCAGGTAACTCGTCGTCGGCGCAAGGTTCTTCACAATCGAATCGGTCGTCACCGAGGAGAATCCATACTTGCCCGCCTGAGCCCGGCTCAACTCGGCAGGAGTAATCGGATGCGCTCCCATCTGCTCATAAGCATACACCGTCCCGGCAGGTGTCGGAAAATTCCGGAAATCATATGGATGATCGTAATCATAGGCCAGCTTGATCCCGGCATACACCCCGCTCTTCCCCCAAATCGTGCCCAGCCAGCCATTCCCACCATTGAAGTAGTAGGTCTGATTCACCAACCCGGTGCCTAGATACCACAGCCAGAGATCGCGGAGCTGGGGATTCGTGATCGGTGCCGAACTGACCTGAATGCCCGGCTGCCCCTCAGAGGCCGGCACCGTGATCCAGTGAATGCCCAGCAGGTTGCGGCTGTCCTTGGCAAGTACCTCAAACTCAAACGTCGCATAGTCGATCGCCCAGTCCGCCGGCATGTTCCAGACAAGGTGCTTGGTCAACCCGGTCGCCTGGCTCGCTCCAATATTTGCCGCCGTACCCTCAACAAACGTGCGCGCAGGCACCGAATAACCAGTGCGGTTCTTCGTATCCCCGTCCCGCACCGCAAGTAGCGCCGTCGTGACCGTCGCACTGTCGGAATCCCTAACCTGATAATTCACCTCGACCAGATTCACCCCGGCCCGTTGGCTCGCCGAAAGTATCATCGGCTGCGGAATGCCCGGCGCCGCCGGGAAATTCGAAGCATTGGAGTATTCCCGAATCGCTATCGCGACCCGGTTGGCTATCACCGAATAAAAATCCCCACGCCTCGAAAACGCCGCTCCACTGAACGCACGGATCGCCGGCATGCCGCCCACGTTGACGTAGTTCTCAGCAGGATCCAGCATCCAATCCCTCATGTACGGACCGTAATCCTGGTTGTTGGTATAGGCAAAATTCGCAAACACCATCCCATCGTTGGAGACCGCCAGTCCATAAACATTGAACCCAGCCCATTCAAGGGCCGTTCCCCGGAGGTACGTCCCATTCGCATCGAAAATCTTGATCCCCGGGTCGGACGCCCCGTTGGCATTCGCTACTATCACATGGCCATTGTCAGAAACCGCAATCGCCGACGGACTGCCCGCCTGAAACTGCCCCGGCAGGCTTCCCGCCTGTCCCCACTTCCTGATGAACGTGCCGGTCGTGCTGAACACCTGGACCCGCGCATTGCCCGGATCACAGACGAACACTTCGTTGGTCTTGCTGCTCACGCCGATCATCGTGTTTCCAGTAGCCCCCTCAAGGTCAAACTGGCTGTCACCATGGCCCCACTGGCCCCATTCCCGCACAAAGGCTCCGTTGGCATCAAAAACCCTGACACGAGTGAGTCCACGCGACAGCACATAAACATTCCCAGCCGCATCGCAGGCAATCCCGTGGATGTAGCCGAAATCCGTACTGAAACGGCGGACATACGCCCCGGCCTCCGTAAACTGCAGAATCTGCGTCGGGTTGTTTCCGTTGATCTCGGCCACATACACACCGCCACTGCCCACCGCAATCGACCGCAGGTTGTTGTTGGTTGGACTCCCGAACTCCACTCCGCTGACACGCCAGTTGTCGTGCGGCATCAACTGCGCGGATGCCGGGGCAGCACACATCAGACAAGCAGCAGCTCCGTAATATATAGGTCGTAGGTTCATCGGTCTTAGTTAGTCATTTGTTTGCCGAACCATTCCCCGAATCTCCTTCAGCGAATGGTCACGAGAACGCATGCAACCATCACCACCCAGCCGCCGCCATGGGGTCTCCACCCCATAAGCCACCCACCACCTTCTCAGGAACCGCGATTATTTCTAACACCGTCAATCAACCGTTAGCATCGACAGGCCCACCCTCAAACCAGGGCACTTTTCGAAATCGTTCCGCATCATCACTCCTGTCACTCCGCATCCTTTACTTCCCCCGGGAATCTCTCTTTCCGCCTCACCACCCGCCACTCATCTCCAGCTTTCCTCCCGCGGCAACGCAATGCACCATCCCCACGTGCCCCAACCGCCGCCAGCACGCCCCTCCTCACCCGCCCCCCTCCGGCAGCCGCAGCTTCGGCGAATACGATCTCCTCGATATCCTCGGCCGAGGCGGCATGGGCATCGTCTACCGCTCATGGCAACCCGCCCTCCAGCGCTCCGTCGCCCTCAAACTCCTCCTCGCAGGCCCCTCCGCCTCACCTGTCTTCAATCGCCGCTTCCGCGGCGAAGCCCCGGCCGCCGCCCGCCTCCGCCACCACGGCATCATCACCGTCTTCGACCTCGGCGACACCGACGGCCAACCCTACCACACCATGGAACTCATCGAGGGCAGCACCCTCACCGATTCCCTCCGCTCCGGTCTCCCCTCCCCACCCCGCCGGAATGCCTCAACCTCTCCCCCGTCGCCAATCTCCGGCTCTCCACCGCATGGTCCAGCGACCCACCCGTCCCTAACACCAAGGCATGAGGCTTCGCCCGCCCCCCCGGCACCCATCGCTGGCACGGCATCCTCTTCGACGTCCGCTCCGCCATCCGCCTAACCTCCGAACGGCTCGCTTCTCACCACCACAGTCCTCATGGGTCATTCCATGGCCCGCTGAACCCACCACCGCCATCACCTTCTCCTCCACCATGGAAACCGGCGGCCCCATCCTCTTCGCGATTACCTCCGGACCCTGACAACTCACCGCTTCCGCCCGCCCGCCGCCTTCTTTCCGCCCTTCCCGCCCTTCCGGTAACTCACCGGCTGCACCGCCGGCACCGCCGGCAACCCCGCTCCGCTCTGCAACTCACGGATCTGATCCCTCAACAAGGCCGCCCGCTCAAACTCCAGCGCCGCACTCGCTTCCATCATCTCCACCTGCAACTGAGCCACCACCTCCGCCACATCCTCATCCCCGCCACGCTCCGCCACCTTCCCATCCGTCCCCTCCGTCGCCGCCATCTTCAGGGTCTCCTGCATCTTCCGCTGCACCGGCATCGGCACCAACCCCCGCTCCTCGTTGTACGCCATCTGCATCCGCCGATGATAGGTCGTGATCCCGATCAGCGCCTGAATGCTCTTCGTCATCACATCGGCAAACAATATCACCTCCCCATTCACATGCCGCGCCGCACGACCCGCCGTCTGAATCAGGCTCGTCTCGCTCCGCAGATACCCTTCCTTGTCCGCATCCAGAATGCACACCAGCGACACCTCCGGCAGATCCAATCCCTCCCGCAGCAGGTTGATCCCCACCAGAATATCAAACTCCCCGGCCCGCAGCCCACGCAGAATCTCCACCCGCTCGATCGCATTCACATCACTGTGCACATACCGCACCCGCAGATTCACTCCCCTCAGATAATCCGTCAGATCCTCCGCCGTACGCTTTGTTAGCGTCGTCACCAGAACACGCTCCCCGCGCTCCACCCGCAACCGGCACTGCTCGATCGTCTCGTCAATCTGCCCCTTCAGCGGCTTCATCGTGATCACAGGATCCAGCAATCCCGTCGGCCGGATGATCTGCTCCGCTATCAGCACTTTCCCCGGCGTCACCACATCAAACGTCTCCACCGGATCCGCCGTCCCCGATATCCTCGGCGTCAGCGCCGGCACCGTCTCCCCGTCCCCGATCCTCGCCCTCAGATGCGGGATATACCCCTCGTTCCCCACCACACTGTTCTCCACCTCAAACCGCGCCGGCGTCGCACTCACATACAATATCTGCCCGGTCCGCGCCATGAACTCCGAAAACCTCAGCGGCCGGTTGTCCAGCGCACTCGGCAACCGGAACCCGAACTCCACCAGCGTCGACTTCCGGCTGTGGTCCCCCTCATACATCCCGCCAATCTGCGGAATGCTCGCATGACTCTCATCCACAATCAGCATGAAATCGTCAGGAAAGAAATCCAGCAGCGTGTACGGGGTCGCCCCGGGCTCACGCCCCGTCAGATGCCGGCTGTAATTCTCAATCCCCTGACAAAACCCCATCTCCCTCATCATCTCCAGATCATAATCCGTCCGCTGCCGGATCCGCTGCGCCTCCAGAAACTTCCCCTGCTCCTCAAACCACGCCACCCGCGCATCCAGTTCCGCACGAATACTCCCCTGCGCCGCCTTCAGCTTCTCCGCCGCCGTCACAAACTGCTTCGCCGGATAAAACGTGAACGCCTCCACCACCTCCCTCGTGTTCCCAGTCAGTGGATCAAACACACTCATCCGGTCAATCTCATCCCCGAAAAACTCCACCCGCACCCCGTCATTCTCCAGACTCGCCGGCCACACCTCAACCACATCACCCCTCGCACGAAACCTCCCGCGCTGAAATGCAATGTCATTCCGCTCATACAGCAGATCCACTAACCGCTCCAGAAAATGCTCCCGCCTCATCTCCATCCCGCGCCTCACCGGAAACATCGCGTCCGCATAATCATCCGGTGACCCCAACCCGTATATGCAGCTCACACTCGCCACCACGATCACATCCTCCCGCGTCAGCAGCGCACTCATCGTGCTCAGCCTCAACCGCTCGATCTCGTCATTGATGCTCGAATCCTTCTCAATGTACGTGTCACTCCGCGGAATGTAAGCCTCCGGCTGATAGTAATCAAAGTAACTCACAAAATACTCGACCGCATTCTCCGGAAAAAACTGCTTCAGCTCCGAATACAACTGCGCCGCAAGGGTCTTGTTATGACTCATCAGCAGGGTCGGCTTCCCCGTCTCCGCCACCACGTTCGCCATCGTGAACGTCTTCCCCGAACCAGTCACCCCCAGCAGGGTCTGATGCTTGTTCCCAGCCCGCACCGACTTCACAAGCTTCGCAATCGCCTGCGCCTGGTCCCCGGACGGCGGATACGGTGAATGAAGTCGGAACGATGCCACAATCTCTGATCAGTTCCCTCCCCTCTCCCCCCTTTCCTCCCCCCACTCAACAAGGAAACCTCCTCCCGAAAGCTTCTCCTTGCACCCGCCACACTCCAGTGCTCTTTACCACCGCAACTGCATCCCCGGCCGGAATGGTGGAATGGTAGACGCTACGGATTCAAAATCCGTTGCCCGCAAGGGCGTGTGGGTTCGAGTCCCACTTCCGGTACCACTTCCTTCTCCCTCGCGTCCCGGTTGCGCTCCGCCATTGCCGTCGCCATGGATCTCTCAGGCCCGCAAAGTCGCGGTACCCGTCGTCCTCACTCTCGTGCGGGTTCGTGTCCCGCCTCCCGCTCTCTTCGCACGCTGGCCCACCTCGCTGCCCCAGCCCTTCCCAATACACCCCTTTCCATGTCCGCCTCACGCCCCATCTTCTCCCGCAGCGACCGCGTCGTCGCCATCGTCGGCCGCCCCAATGTCGGTAAATCCGCCCTCTTCAACCGCCTCGCAGGCCGCCGCATCGCCATCGTCCACGACCGACCCGGCGTCACCCGCGACCGCCTCTCCGCCAGTCTCAAAGACGCCTCCTTCCCCATCTCCATCATGGACACCGGCGGCATCGGAGCCACCCTCGACGACGACTTCGGTACCATCGTCCGCGCCGAAGCCGACATCGCCATCACCGCCGCTGACCTCATCGTCTTCGTCGTCGACGCCCTCTCCGGCATGCACCCCATCGACCAAAGCGTCGCCGAAAAACTCCGCCGCCAGGGCAAACCCGTCATCCTCGGCATCAATAAAGCCGACGACCCCAAACACGATCTCGTCTCCGCTGACTTCGCACGCCTCGGCTTCAAAACCGTCCGCAGCTTCAGCGCAGAACACGGCCGCGGCATCCCCCAGCTCATCGACGCCATCGAGTCCACCCTCGGCCCACCCGCCGAACCAGCCGATCCCGACGCCGAAGACTACGACCCCAACGCCGACCCTCGCTGCGTCCGCCTCGCCATCGTCGGCCGCCCCAACGTCGGCAAATCCTCCCTCTTCAACGCCATCCTCGACGACGAACGCGCCATCGTCAGCGAAGTCGCAGGCACCACCCGCGACGCCGTCGACTCCTTCTACAACCACCGCGGCCACCCGTTCCTCCTCATGGACACCGCCGGCATCCGCCGCCAGGCAAAGGTCGATGATGCCGTCGAATCCTACTCCGTCCGCCGCGCCGAACGCAGCATCCGCCGCGCCGACATCGTCGCCCTCGTCATCGACGCCGCACGCGGCGTCACCGCCCAGGAACGCAAAATCGCCTCCATCATCGTCGAAGAAAATAAACCCTGCCTCATCGTCGCTAATAAATTCGACCTCTACCACCCAGACGGCGAAATGAAGGCCCGCCTCGAAGAACTCGAGTCCCACGTCCGCCGCGAACTCTTCTTCCTCCACTACTCACCCCTCGTCGCCGTCTCCGCCAAATCCCGCGACCGTCTCGGCAAAATCTTCGGCGCAGTCGACAAGGTCCGCGCCGCCAGCGACTCCCAACTCGGCACCGGCGCCTTCAACCGCCTCCTCCAGGAAGCCATCACCCGCACCCCTCCTCCAGCCATCGGCGGCAAACGCTTCAAACTCTTCTACGCCACTCTCGCCCGCGAAGAAAAACAACGCCCCATCATCGCCCCTCGTCTCGTCCTCTTCGTCAATCACGAGAGTCTCATGACCCCAACCTACCGGCGCTACCTCGAAAACACCGTCCGCGCCCAGATGACCTACGAGGGTCTCCCCATCCGCTTCGATGTCCGCGAACGCGAACAACGTAAAGCCCGCCGCACCGAAAAAGACCCTCACGTCAGAGACCCGGAAGAAGACGCCGCCTCCCACGACGAGGCCTCCACCAAAGACTCCCCCAATACCCGCCGCAGCAAGGGCCCCGCACGCACCGCCCCGCGCCCATCCCGCAAACAGGCCGCCGCTCGCGACGCCTCCTCCGCTCGCAAAACCCCTAAGAAAAAACGCCCTTCCTCCCAGAAGGTCCCCAAATCCCAGCGTCGCGACCGCGCCAAAAAGAAAACCGCACGCCGCGGCGCAGGCCGCAACCGCTAACACCCTTCCCCGCCCCCTCCCACACCCCCTCACAAAAAACCGCGGCCGCCGGGATCTCTCCCCGCGGCCGCGGCCATTTCATCTGAACACCTCGGCTCAGTTCACCCGCTTCACACGGTAGAACAACGACCCCGCTCCCGCAGGCGCCGTCGTGTCCGTGTAACTCGTCGTCCCAGCCTGACCTGCCACCGTCCCAGGCAGCGTCGTCCACGATCCAGGCGTCGTCCCACGCTGAATCTCATACGTCCCGCCCACCACCGACTCAAACGTCAGCGCCACATTACCCGGCGTCGGCACCGCAATCGTCAGCACCCGGAACGTCGGAAGCGCCGGCGGCACCACCGACACTACCCCTTCCGTCTTGATCTTCTCAATCGTCGCCAGCGGCAACGCATCGCGGAACACCGCCACATCGTCAATCCGACCCGTAAAGTAGAAGTTCAAGCCATCGTCCTGCCCGGCCCCGATGTGCAGCATCTCACTCTCCGTCGTCCCATTCGGACTGTACAACGGCGTCAACCCAGTCGCCGTCGCCGCAACCACCCCGTTCAGATACAGGGTCTTCGTGTTCGTCAGCGCATCATACACCAGCGCAACGTGCACCCACTCCCCTGGCGTCACCACCGGCCCATTCAGCGTGTGCCACCCCGGATCCCCATCTCCCGTCCAGAAACTCCAGAGGCCACCCGCATCATTGTACAGAATATACCCGTGCGTCTGCGCCCCTGCCTGAAAGTCGTCTCGGCTCGTGATCGGCGACGCATAGTTCCCACCCGCAGTGTCCGGCAGCGCCCACAGCGTCACCGTGAAACTGTCAGGATTCAGCGCCGGACTGAACGGCACATCAAACCGCGAGAACCCGTCAAACTGCATCGCCCCGCCCGTCGCAGCATTCGCACCCTCAATCGGCAACGGCGTCCCAGCCGCCACCCCGTCATGCCCGTTGCCGCTCGCATCGCTCCCATCCACATCCAATGGCCACCACGCCGCTAGCGGATTCGCCACCGCCACCTTCACCACCACCGGAATCACCACGGCCGGGCGCAGCGGATCATTCGACGCCCCCCTCAACACCGCACGGAAAATCCCATCCCGACCACCACAGTCCAACCCAAGCACCAGACTCGCCGTCGACTTTGCCGCCACCGGACTCGGATTCGTCACCACACTGAAGCTCGCCGCCTGCGGCCCCGTAAACGTCACGTCAGTCAGCGTCAGCCCCAGCGTCTCCCCCTCGTTCCCCAGGACCACCGGAAACGGTTGCACCCCAGCCACCACCGGCAGCGGCCCCGCAGAAATCGTCGCCGCTATCACCATCGAAGGATTCTGCACCACCCCGTCCAACCGAACCGTCGTCACCGGATTCAACGGATCATTGCTGTTCACCGTGAACGTCGTGTCAAACAGCCCGGAGGTCGCCCCCGGCGTGAACGTGTACCCCACCACTCCAGTCGCCCCAGGCGCTAGCGTCGCCGGAAATGACGTCACCGTCAGTAGCGCCGCATTCGCTCCCCCAGGCACCACCGACGCAATGTTCAACGTCCGCGTCAGACCAGCATTCGTGATCTCAAATGTCCCCGTCACCGCCGCTCCCTTCGTCGTCACAGGCACCGTCTTCGGCACCGACACCAGCGGATCCACCGACGGTGTCACCTCAAATGCCACTTCCCCAAACCCTACCCGGTCACCACCAGGCGCAATCCCCGTCAGCCCATGGTTAGTCAACGGCGTCAACTCCACGTACCGCGCACGCACCAACCTCCCGAACCCAATGCTCTGCCTCTCCAATGCCCCAAACGGCAACACCAACTCCGGCGCATACCCAATCGACAGCCCAAACCCAGCCGGCCCGTCCGCCGCAGTCGCAAACCGCAGCCGGAAATCCTTCATCCCATTCGAATTCCCAGTCGAATACCCCCACAAACTGATCTCCCCTAGCAACCGATCCTCCCCAAGATCAATCGTGAACACCGGCGCAGGCTCAGGCACCGGCACGAAATAATTGCTCGGAAATCCCCACGGCGCATTCGTCACCCACAACATCACATCCCCACCACCAGGCAGCGCATTGTGCGGTGCCAGCGCATCAAACCCTACCGCAGGCCCCTGAATCAGATTCCCCTCAGGAAACAAATCCGTCCCCTGCGTCGTCCCAGTCAGCGACAGAACCGGATAAAACTCCGACGGCTGCTGCGCCCGCACCGTCACCACCTTCGGAGACGCCGGATCGTTGCTCGCAATCGTCAGCGTCGCCTCCATCTTCTTAGGCTGCCCCGCAGGATTCACAGTGATCGTCAGCGGCCCATTCTCCAGCACCCCAAGCGGTCCAGGCAGCGACTTCACAGAAAACGCCGACGCATTCGCTCCGCTGAACGTCGCACTCGCCACCACCAATGGCGTCAACCCTCCGTTCCCAACCGTCACCACAAAATCCTCCGGCCCACCGGTGTTCGCATAAAACGTCGCCGTCGCAGGCGTGTCCAATGTCGCATCGGTCGAGACCTTCCGATCCTCAAACGCAATCTCCCCAAGCCCCACACGGTCACCTCCAGGCCCGCCACCAGGCACCTGGAAAAAATTGTCCGTCGGCACCAACTCCACATACCTCGCAGTCACCACCTGCGAAAACGCAAGGCTCTGCCGCGGGGTCTGCGGCCTCGTAATCGTAAACGTCGGATTGTACCCCACCGATAACCCAAACCCGTTCGGCCCATCCCCAGCCGTCGCAAACCTCAATGAGAACATCATCGCCCCATTCGCATTCCCATCCGAATACCCCCACGCACTGATCTCCGTCAAATCACGGTCCTGCCCCAAATCAAACACCAGTCGCGGCGACACCGCCGGCAATGGATTGAAATAATCCCCAGCCCCCCCATTCGGCGCATTCGTCACCCACGTCTGGCCGCTCGTCCGATTGTGCGGCTCTACCGCCTGAAACCCAATCCCAGGCCCCTCAATCAATCGCACCGCAGGAAAAAAATCCGTCGCCGATGTCGCCGACGTCACCGACGTGATCGGAAAAAAGGTGTCCGCCTGCACCGCTCCCGCGGCCAGCAGCGCCAGCATGGCTGATATTCGATGATGCTTCATGGGTATGTTCAGTGGTGGTTTGGTGGGTATCGGCGGAACCAACCGGCCGCTACCTGCGCCCGGCTCAATTCACACCCCTCTGCTGCCGCAGGAATAATGCCCCGGACCGCGATTTTCCCGCAAGCTTTTTCCAAACCCACCCCTCCCCCTCCCACCCCCGGAAAAAGTTCCAGCAACCCGCAGAAACTGCTTGCAATCCCGCGCTTCTGAACGATTTGATTGGCCCGCCGGAAAACGGCCGGAGTGACCTCTTCGTCTAGCGGTTAGGACATCGCCCTTTCACGGCGAGTGCACGGGTTCGATTCCCGTAGAGGTCGCCACTTTCTTCACCGAGTGGCCAAAATAACCAAAGCAGCCAAAGCGACACGGGCATCCTGCCTGCCACCTCATCGCCGCAGCAACCAAAGTGGCACGACCATCCTGCCTTCGCCCCCTCTCACCCCCCCAGAAACCCAGTCAGCGGACTCGTCGCACTCGCCGCATCCCCAACCATCGGCAACCCAGCCTCCCACGCCTCCCGCCCAGCCCACACCGCATCCCGAAACGCCCGCGCAATCCGCACCGGATCCCCAGCCGCCGCAATCGCCGTGTTCACCAGCACCGCGTCCGCTCCCATCTCCATCGCCTCCGCCGCATGACTCGGCGCTCCCAACCCGGCATCAATCACCACAGGCACACTCGCCTGCTCAATAATGATCTCAATCTGCCGCCGGGTCTCAATCCCTCGATTCGTCCCAATCGGCGACCCCAACGGCATCACCGTCGCCGTCCCAATATCCTGCAATCGCCTCGCCAGCACCGGATCAGCATTGATGTACGGCAGCACCGTGAACCCCTCCCGCACCAGCACCTCCGCCGCCTTGAACGTCTCAATCGGATCCGGCAGCAGATACCGCGGATCAGGATGAATCTCCAGCTTCACCCACGCCGGTAAACCAGCCGCCACCGCCAATCGCGCCAACCGCACCGCCTCCTCCGCCGTCTGCGCTCCACTCGTATTCGGCAGTAGCAAGTACCGGCTCCCATCCAGATGCTCCAGAATGTCCGCAAACGGATCATGCCCGCCACTCAAGTCCGCCCGTCGCAACGCCACCGTCACAATCTCCGTCCCACTCGCCTCCAGCGCTTCCTTCATCATCCCCGGCGACGCAAACTTCCCAGTCCCGGTCATCAACCGCGACCCGAACGCCCGCCCTGCAATAGTCAGTGTCTCAGCCACAGCAGCACTCAGATACAAACCCGACGGAACAACTCATCCAGCGGCAGCTGAATCCCAATCAGAAAATCCCCAAACTCCGCAAACCGCGCACTCACTTCGTCAAACCGCATCTCATACACAATCGCCTTAATCTGATACGTGTCGTGCGCAAACAACGTCACCCCCCACTCATACTCATCCAACCCCGTCGACCCCGTAATCAACTGCCTCACCTTCCCGTGGTACTTGCGCCCAGTGATCGCATGCCCGCCCATCAGCTTCCGCCGCTCCGCAAACGGCAGCGCATACCAGTTGTTCCCGTCATTCCGCCGCTTCGACATCCCGTAAAAACAGAACACCGGCCAGTCCGGCATGTTCGGATACACCCGGTCCTGCCGGTACTTCGACATGTGCTGATGAAACACCGCCATCTCCGCCTCAAACTCCGCCGTCCCCGCAGCAAAACCCTTCTCAGCCGTAATCTTCGCCCCCTGCTCCTCCTCCGTCGTCGAATACTCAGTCCACTCCGTCATCGAAAAATACGAATACACCGGACTCAGTACATCCGCCCCCATCGCCAGCGTCAGCCGCTTCTCAAACGCATTCGCCGTATTCAAATCCGGCGTCAGCAGCATGAACCCCAGATCCGCCTTCGGACTCACCATCGAAAAATGCAGCACCTGCGTCTGCGGCATCGCCCGATACTCCTGCACCAGCTTCGTCAGCTTCGTCTTCGCACGCATCTGCTCGTCACGCCCCATCGCCTCCCACTGCGACCGCTCAATCCGGTAAAATAAATGCAGCACATGCCAGCCTTCCTGCGGCACCAGCGCCGGGGCCTTCACTGCAGCAGTTTTAGAAAGAGAAACAGGATCACTCACGGCTTTGTTCTTGGTTTGCGGGGATTCACCTCCTCTCTCCGGGTGCCGCCGCCGCTCTGCAACCGTATTAGACGTGCCCCCACTTCTTCTCCCCATCCTATCCCCCTCCGCCAACCCGGCCCTTTTCCACCCGCCCCACCCGTGCCACCCGTTCCTCTTCCCATGACCCACCCCCAACTCTCGGCCATCCTCTCCTCCGCCGCCGCCATCGATCTCTCCTCCCACCTCCGTCTCCGCTTCTCCGGCTCAGACCGCCTCCGCTACCTCAACGGCCAACTCACCAACGACATCACCAAGGCATCCCCAAACCTCATCCTCCCAGCCGCCGTCACCAACCTCAAAGGCCGCCTCGAAGCCATCGTCCACCTCCACGCCTCCCCAGACGCCATCTTCCTCGACGCCCCAGCCTCCCTCCGCGACTCTCTCCCTCCTCGTCTCGAAAAATACATCATCGCCGACGATGTCACCGTCGACGATCTCTCGGACTCCTCCTCTCTCATCCACATCGCCGGTCGCTCCCCACTCCAACTCACCCCTCTCCTCTCGGAAACCGAACACGCCATCGCCCACCCGCGCTTCGGCATCCCCGGCACCGACATCTGGTCCTCCCCAGACCGTCTCGAATTCTGGCTCGCCCAATTCCCCCCACTCTCCCCCACCGACGCCGCCAACCTCATGGTCCTCCACGCCATCCCAGACTGGGACCGCGACCTCTCCGACGACATCCTCCCACCCGAAGCCCGCATGGAATCCACCCACATCGACTACCACAAGGGCTGCTACATCGGCCAGGAGGTCATCAGCCGCATGCGCACCGCCGGAAAAACCAACCGTCTCCTCGTCCCAGTCCGCATCCCCGACGCCATCCCCTCCCAAGGCTCGCAACTCTTCCTCCCAGACGCCCCCGACTCCCCAGTCGGCACGCTCTCCAGCACCGCCCCTCACCCCGACGGCGGCGCCATCGCCCT
>Ga0315905_10004600_pt1 | contig 14109 bp, 6 predicted proteins | sample LakEriMetagenome_5_FD_203522 | JGI IMG/M metagenome (GOLD analysis project Ga0315905, IMG submission 203522) | Freshwater fungal communities from buoy surface, Lake Erie, Ohio, United States - Buoy 4 MA121 | ecosystem: Environmental > Aquatic > Freshwater > Lake | place: USA: Lake Erie, Ohio... | reverse complement strand
AGCTACCTGCTTGGCACTGGTTAAACCTGTTTTGGCAGTAATCCACGATCCGCTTGCGTAAGATCCATTAGAAAAGTTAGTCTGTGTCGATAAGGTGCTTTGACCCAATGAGATCACTGTTGAATTTAAACGAATAAGAGGAGCTGTTAATGAGTTTGCATTGACTGTCGAACCAGTTAGCGTTGAGAAACCAACGGCTCCTGTTGTTATTGTATTCGAAGTGAGAGTTGATCCAGTCAGTGTTGAGAATCCGACTCCACTTGTTGTAATTGTATTGGATGTTAGAGTCGATCCAGAAAGTGTGGAAAATCCTACCGCTCCTGTTACAACAGTATTCGAAGTGAGAGTTGATCCAGTAAGTGTCGAGAAACCAACCGCTCCTGTTACAATAGTATTGGATGTCAGAGTCGATCCAGTAAGTGTCGAGAATCCCACTCCACCTGTTGTAATTGTGTTCGTTGTTAGAGTTGAACCGGTTAATGTAGATAAACCAATCCCTGAGACGATGACCGTATTGGTTGTTAATGTAGAACCAGTAAGACTAGAAACACTGAGACCAGTAGAAGATCCGAGTGTGCTTGTCCACGTAGTGACACCATTCGAGGAAATGGTCTGAATGTAACCACTCGGAATGGGTGTTCCATTCGGTCCATAGGTTACTGTGCTCAGAAGCGAGAGGAAACTCATTATCTAATGGGTAGAGGGTAAAAATAAATAGGAATTCTACATATTATAATAGATTGTATAATATGTAGAATTAGAATGCTAAATAATTAGATTATCCAGAAAATCCCATAGAAACCGCCCATGAAACAAGTGTGGAGAGTTGTAACTGTTGTCCTTGTATCATGGATTGCTGCGCTTGTATCATGGATTGCTGCGCTTGTATCATGGATTGCTGTGCTTGCATCGTGGATTGCTGCGCTTGCATAATAGATTGCTGTCCTACACTAGTAGAATGGTGCTCCTTAAGGGCATTTACAAGAACTGGTAAGATCTCCGTGTAATTCATTTGAACGGGCGAATCTTTTTCTTCGTTATAAACCAATTCTGGGAAGACTGTATTGAGTTCATCTGCACAGAAACCATAATATTCAAAGTTCTTCGCAGGATCATCATCTGGAAGATCTGCTTGACTCTTCCATTTGTATTGAATAGTATTCATCTGTAAGATTTCATTCATACCATAAATCAATGGTTTTGAAACCTTAAGGGCTGAATCAGATGTTTGAATGGTTCCGTTTGCTGCATATACTATACTCCAACGTCTTGAACTTGATCCGAGACCAGAAACATTATCGTCACCTGGCAGCATGCTACGAAATGCAACACCTTGTTGGATGGGCTGAACATAGAAATTTCCAACAGAATCCACAGATAAAAGAACTTGTGAGTTTACATCAGATGAATGTGAAAGAGCAATCGTGCTTCCATGAACATGAAATTTCGAGAATCCAACAGTTGCAGTTGTTCCAATACCTACTGTTCCTTCTGGTCGCATTGTAAGAACATGTCTTGTTGTAATATTATTTGTATTATAATCATAAGAATACCAATCTAATGTATTACCTCTTGCTGAAATACTTGATGTAATTCCATAAATACCATATCCATTTACATTTTGAAAAGATATAGCAGTTGTTGTTCCAGGATCTGCGGTGGAAATATGAAGTTTAGCAAGAGGGCTAACTGTTCCAATACCAACTTGTCCTGTCGAGTTAATATATAAAGCAGAAGTAGGAACAGCTCCAAATGCATTTCCTACACGCACATTTAATCCATTAAACACATTCATTTTAAATCCATCCCATGAACCTTCACCATCCAAATTATTATAATTATTATAAATGGAATGATTTGGATCTTCTGCTGTGTTAGAAAAGGCGACTCTTCTACGCAAAACACCAACATTTCCTGCTGAATATAAGATATTTGTTCCAGATGTAGCCCATACTGATCCACTTGTAACTGGCAATACTGTTCCGCCTACAACAATATTTCCTGTTACATTTACCGTTCCCACTACATCCAATGCCTGAGTAGGCGTGACTGTTCCAATTCCAACTTGTCCACTTGAGTTAATAAACATACGTGTTTCAGGATTTGATGAATTTGTTACAGCATTTAGACAAGTCATAAAAGCCAATGTAGTAGCACCACCCGATGTATGCCCTCCTTCAATGGCAGAATAATGACGAGCATCGCCACCAATACTCAGTCTAGATTTACCATTATCTAGACCAGGGGCTCCACCAAGAATACTTAGTTTCGCATTAGGAATTGTAGAGGTATAACTTGATCCAGGATTAGTTACTCCAATACCTACAACACCAGTAGAATCAATTGCCAAACGAATCGCTGCAGCAGTATCGTCTTGAATAGCATAAATAGAACTACTATCTCCGCGAACACCTGTTCGCCATTGTCTTGTTCCATTCTGTATAATCAACCCCATATTATCAGAAATACCAGCACTATACATATGTAATTTATCGGAAGGAGCGGTTATTCCAATACCAACACTTGTTCCAATAGCTGAAGTATTTAATACGATGGCTTGAACAGTAGAGGAGTTCGCACCAGGATCCGATGTAGAAGTAAAAGATGGGGTAAACACTGTTCCAAATGTCGTTTCTGCATTAATACAATGTCGTGAATAGGATCCAACTTGGGCATAAATATAATATTGATAACGATTGGCTCCATTTTGAACGACTTTTACTGTTAAAATAGGTGCGTTACCACCTTCGTGCTTCCACATACCATCTACATTTACAGTGGTTCCTGAACCAATATTATTGAGTGTATTCAAATAAATAACCGTTTCGCCAGCAGATTGTGATCCATTTTTAATACTATCCGAATTATTATATCCAAGAGTTCCTATTATTTTCACTTTCAATTTAGCACCAGAATTATTGGCAGCATCCCAATATCCAATGATATACCATCCTGGTGCATTTGATGTATCATATACAGCTGGATTCGTTTGTAGCATACTTCCTTGGAGATGTAGAGATGCCAATGGATCATTTGTTCCAATGCCCACATTACCCGTTGCTCCATGAATTCTCATAACTTCAGTATAAGTCACATCATTTACTCCAGAGCTATATAAATTATTGGTTTTACGCTGAAAAATCAAGTGAGACTGCGCACCATAATCATAATAAGGACCAGCACCATTATCACGATTGACAGTTTGTGCTATAATTCGAAATCCATCTCTTGTTCCACTAGGAACACCACCACCATAATTAAATCCGAGAACAGTTGTCTGTGAATAATTTACAGTTTGTGAGTTACACAGTGACATTCCATCTGCACTATAAACGGTAAGTGGAGCAGTTGGATTATTTGTTCCAATTCCGATATTTCCACTTGTATTATTTTGAATAATAGACATATTTGTGCTATACACATTCCATTGTGAAGTTATTGTGCCAATCCCTGTATCAATAATAGAAGTCATTGATCCAGAAAAGGATAATGTATATGAGCTAGTTGATGTATAAAATACATTATTAGAAGAAGCATTTTTTGAACTAGCAGTTACATTCAGATTTATTATTATTCCATTAACTGCTGACTTCACATATAATACAGCACCTCCACTTGCTGCGACATATTGTAATCCAAACTCATCCCATGATATCCCATTGTATGCATCTGTTTGACTAATTTTTGAATAAATTGTTCCAGATATATTATCAGGAGAAATTGTAACATCAATAGTTCCAGTAGCATGTGGATTATTTCCTCCTACAATTGTTCCTACAATACGAAATGATACTTTTGCTTGTGAATCTCCTATTAAACATACCTTATACCATGTATTTGAAGTAGAACTTGCAATAGTATAATTATATCCAGATGCAGTGTTATTTGTAGGAAATGATAACCCACCTAAAATAGCAAGAGAAGTAGTAGGATTATTTGTTCCAATTCCAACATTTCCTGAACTATCAATTCGCATTCTTTCAGTTACATTATTTGGGGATACTGTGCTTGATCCAGTTCCAAAGGATAAACCATGACTATTTCCTGTTCCATTCCATTGAATATACCCCTGCCATGTAGAGTCTGTTTTTGCTTGAAATCGTTGAGACGCACTATTCCAATCAGCTCCAGCAGCTGTTCGCAACCACATTAAATCGATAAAGCTTGAATTTACCGTATTTTCAAACCATCTTTGCAAAATATCATATGAACCAGAGGTAGATGACAATGTGACATTACTTGTTATTGATTGAACACCATTTGATCCAGGAGCACCATACACTTGTAAGGGTGCATTGGGTGCGTTTATTCCTACACCCACGGATCCAGCTGAATAATAAATATCTGTAGCACTCGACTGCCACAATCCATTACCAGTTGGACCTGTTGGTCCAGTTCCTAATGGTCCCGTCATTCCCGTCCAGCCCGTTGGTCCCGTTGGACCCGTTGGTCCCTGAGGTCCCGTCATTCCCGTCCAGCCCGTTGGACCCGTTGGACCCGTTGGTCCCTGAGGTCCCGCCGTCAAAACCGTCAGGCGAATACGTGAATCTGTTTGAACAATGCACGCTCCATTGTCTACATAGTAGACACCAACGGTTTGACCTGACGGGACCAAGACTGTATATGAATTACAGAACCAGTTGGAAGACGTATACATTCCACCAAATGCACTAGTTGAACCATTCAGGCCAATAAAGGTATAACCACCTTGGGAGCTATTGAGATAAACAGTATATTCCACTAGAACAGGCAAAGTAGATCCCGTTGTATTGGTATAAAGTCCAGCAGCATGAGTCAGACCTGTCAATCCACTGGATTGGCTCAAATCTGTTGAGCCCCAAACAATTGCGGTTAAGGTAGAGGCTAGAATAGACTGTGTAACCAAAGGCTGTTGAGATAAAATACTAACTTGACCAATGGGTCCTGTCATTCCTTGAATTCCAGTTGGACCAGTTGATCCATCCAACCCGATATAACCCGCAGGTCCCGTCACACCCGTCCAGCCTGTCGCACCCTGAGAACCAGCCGTCAAAATTGATAAACGGATACGTGAGGCCGTCTGAACAACACATGCACCATTATCGGTATAATAGACACCAACCGTTTGACCCGCTGGAACCAAGACAGTATATGAATTTGAGAACCAGTTCGAATCAGTATACGTCCCACCAAATGTATTAGTCGATCCGTTTACACCAATAAATGAATAACCGCCAAGAGTTGTATCCAAGTAGACGGAGTATTCTACAAGGACAGGCACCCAGCTCATTGTTGTATTTGTAAAGAGACCCGTGGAAGAGGAATAGAGGAGACCCGTCTGATTCGCGGATTGAGCCACATCCGTTGTTCCCCATTTAATGGCGGTCAAGGTAGAAGCCGATAAAGACTGAGTAACACTAGGTTGAGCAGAAAGAGTGGCGACTTGACCCACTGGACCCGTTGGACCCGTTGCACCACTTGGACCAGCCTGACCAGCTGTTAGAACGGACAGACGCAAACGGGAGGTTGTTTGGATAACGCAAGAGGCGTTATCTGCGTAGTAAACACCAACGGTTAACCCAGGAGCGACAAAGACAGTAAAGGAGTTAGTGGAAATGTTGGCGCTGTGAATAAAGGGTCCATAGGATGTTCCACCCACAGAAACATAGGACGATCCCGTTCCCGTCACATTTGTGATAATGGTATATTCTACGAGTAATGGAATCATTGAAGCAGTTGTGTTTGTGAATAAACCAGCCGCATAAGACAGACCTGTGGCTCCTACTGTCTGTCCAACTTCAACTGTCCCCCAAAGAGTAAGAGTATCTACACCCGCCGAAATGGCTTGTGTCACAGTTGGGCGGACACAAAGAGATGCAACCTGTCCCACAGGACCTTGAATACCCGTTGCTCCTGTAGGGCCATCCAGACCCATATAACCCGTTGGGCCTGTTCTTCCATCCGCACCAATATAACCAGCAGCACCTGTCTGACCGAGACCCGAAACAAGCAGTGTGATCGAAAGGCGAGAAGCGGTTTGAACAACGCATGAGTTGTTATCCATGTAATAGACACCAAGGGTCTGTCCAGGTGGTAGACGAACGACAAATGAATTTGTAAAACTATTGTTGTCGTTGAGCATGTTTCCATAGGTAGTTGTTCCATTCAGCTTCACGTAAGAAGCACCTCCACCGGTTGTATCCAATAGGACTTGATATTCCACTAGAAGAGGCAATGTTCCAGCATTATTATTAGTAAAGAGGCCGTTCAGATACGTTAATCCAGTGGTTCCTGAACTCTGTGCCACATCTTGGCTATCCCATAACAACAGTGTTTCGGTTGCCGCGGTAATACTCTGAGTGGCCGATGGATTAGCGGCATAGATCGCCACTTCTGAATTTCCACCCTGCATACCCGTTGGACCTTGTTGGCCGACAAGAAGGCGAGAGACGGTGATACGTGAAGTAGTCTGGATACTGGGTGTGGCATTATCATTGTAGTAGACTCCAAAGGATGATCCAGGATTCAAAAGAATAGTGAATGAATTGCTAAAGATATTGGTATCATTTAAAAAGACGCCATAGGCATTGGCCGCTCCATTCAATCCAATGTAGGATGATCCACTTCCTGTCGTATTCAGAACGATGGTATAATCAATGGCAAGTGGGAGAGCGATAGACGAGTTATTGGTAAAGAGTCCGTTAGAATATGTAAGATTTGTATCACCCGTGCTTTGTGCAGAATCAAGAGTCCCCCAGATAACAAGTTGATTGACACCTGCAGTAACAACTTGGGTAGTGGTAGGTGTCCGAGAGACGAGTGCGGTTTGCCCAACTGCACCTGCTACACCTGTCGGTCCCGTATAACCTGTTCCATCACCACTGCCGCCACCGCCCGATCCAGCGGGTCCCTGAAGACCAGTTGGGCCAGTAGATCCAAATCCGTTTGGAGCAATGATGGAGGAAATGGTAAGAGAAGAAATAGACGCCGCATTCAAATAAATAGTAGAACCAATCATGGTGGAAAAGTCGGCGGCACTAAAGGTCAGACCAGAGGCTACAACAGTGGAACCCGTCAAGGTGGAAACGCCCAGAGCACTTGTTTGTAAATCGGTGGTTACAATACTGGAACCTGTCAGAGTAGATACTCCCAAAACACTAGTTGTTACATTGGTAGTAACTAGACTGGAACCCGTCAAGGTAGAGACTCCAAGGCCGCTGGTGGTAACATTGGTAGTAGTTACAGTGGAGCCCGTTAATGTAGAAAAGGTCATATTGCCCGTAAGGAGACTGGAGGTAGTAAGGGAAGAGACGAGACCCGTTGTGGTAACAAATGTGGATCCGACAAGGGTTGAGAACCCGATGGAGGGTGCAAAAAGAGAGGAGGTGACGTTTAATGTGGATCCAACAACAAGATTGTCTACGCTGAGTGTGCTTTGAAGGCTGAGTGTGCTGGCTGATAGGTTATTGAGGTTCAAATTATTGGTGAAAAGATGTCGCCCGTTGGTGCTAACGGTGAATATGTATCCAGTGCTCACATACGAACCGTCGGGATTATACGACTGTGTATTTCGGAGGTGGATAATATTGAAGTCAGGTGACGACATATTCTATCTACTACAGAAATCTCATAATTATTTTGTGATAAAGAGAACACAAAATAAGGATGATTTTAATAGTTTTCATTATCATACAATTTATGCCTTGTTAAGCGATGAATATACACCGAGTGTTCGTGCGGAAGGATCTACATAACCACTTACTTCTACGCCATCGGCATTCCAACGCGGTTGCCAGTATCCTGGTAGAATATTTTGACGACGTTCGCCATGGAATTTACAAAACAATTTTCGATAGTAATAGGCCTCCTTGGTTTGAGGAGTGCACCATGGATAGGTTTCCGCCGCTGAGGCCATTTCCTCATCAGTGACTTTATCGGCAACCCATTCTTGAATGATTTGTGTCCATGAAACTTGACCCGAAATACTATCACTGAATGCGTCCTTCATACGCAAACGGACACGCTCTGGTAGCACACCAGTGTCTTTAAAGGCCTCACGAAGCCACCATTTTTCGATACCGCGTGTTTTGGGCATGCGTTGCTCGGCAGGAATACGCCAATAGGCCTGAATAAACTCTGGATCCAAGAAGGGGACGCGTGCCTCAAGACCCCATCGAGCGATACAGCGATCCGCACGACGAGCATCATAAAAATGAATATTCTTAACATACTCGCGAGCAGACTCGTCCAATGCCTCCCCATTGGGTGCATACCAGTTAAACAAGTAGGAGGAGCAGACTTCATCAGGACCTTCTCCTACAAGAACGACACGGCAATCCGTGTTTTCGCCGATCCATCGACAGACGAGATACTGGCCTACAGAGGCACGAACAGTAGTAGTATCCCATGATTCAACGGTTCTAACTACATCTGGAATCGCCGCCAACGCTTCTTCCTTTGTAAATAAAACTTCGGTGTGTTCGGATCCGATCCATTTGGCTACTTCACGGGCATATTCCAAGTCGCGACCGACGGCAACACCGCCCTCTGTGATTCCGCAGCAGAAGGTGCGAATGGGCTTTCCTAGGAGTTTAGCAGAAAGAGCGGTAACAAGTGAAGAATCAATGCCACCTGATGTCAAAAAAGCGATGGGGCGATCAGCGGATAGACGGCGTTGAACGCATTCTCCAACGGTTTGGCGAAGATCATACAACAAGTCGCGATCCTCTTTCAAATCATCAAAGGAATGCAGATACAAATGGGAAGTGAGAGAGTGGTTGTGGATGGAAACATCTCCAAACAGGTCAACACAATAATAAACGAGATGACCAGGAGGAAATTCCTTAACATCACCTTGATAGTTCAGAGCGCCCTTTACCTCAGATGTGAAAAGTAGACCATTTCCAGCCTGAATTGCAGACAGGGTGGAGGAATAGAGGGGGCGGACACCGACCGTGTCGCGGCATGCAATAATTTGTTTTACATTTTTAAGGGCATCCATTTCAACAATCAAGAATGCGTATTCGCCTTTGACGCGGTGTTGAACAATTTTGGGGAAATCAGCTTCGCATCCATCGAGCAAGAGTTTCCAATAGATTTCAAGTAGGACACAGCAGTCGTTTTTAATGTTAGAATCCAATCGAAATTCCTCAACGAGTTCTTTATAGTTGTAAATCTCTCCGTTGCAGAGTAAAAAAACGGTGCGTTGAGCATCTTCCTTTTTAAAGGGTTGATTACCAGCAAAGGATGTATCGACAATGGCAAGGCGATGAAATCCAAAGGTAATGGGTCCATAGGTTTCAAAATGGGTATGATCAGGGCCGCGATGTTTTAGTTGAAAAAAATCATTAAATTGTTCGACCAAATTGTCTTTTGGTTCTTTTGGTTGTAGAAAGGCCCAGATGCCGCACATTGTCTCTTATTCTTTTCAGAATTCATATTTGGTTTAGGTTCTATTACTCTCCGAGGAGGCTTCGTTCAATAGCGATGAGAATATCGCGTTCTTCTTTGGTTAGTCTATCTAGTTGGGTAGGCTCTTTTTCTTCTTCTTTTGATTCTTCCAAATCCTCTTGGTCCTCTTCTTGATCCGAATCCTCGTCTTCCTCATCCTCTTCCTCCAGATCCTCTTGGTCCGAATCCTCTTCTTCGTCTGAATCTTCTTGGTCAGAATCCTCTTGATCCGAATCGTCTTTCTTTTCTTCTACCTCTTTTGTCTTTCGACGAGTCTCCGTTTTCCATTTGAATTGACCGATACGATAGTTGGTATATCTGTTAGGATTCTCAACATCAATTATTTCAATGACAGGGACTTGACAATAATGTGATTGGCTGATTTTCTTTAGTCCATCATTTACCATAGCGATCAATGCTTGGACTTCCATATTCCATTTTTCTAGGTATTCGTTTGCTTTATTGATAGGCAAGATAGAGAATGCATCTACTTTATCATCTCGATAGTGTTGGATACGATTGATGAGTTCGACGGCGACCATTCGAAAAGCAGCAAATACTTCTTGAATTTCCGAATCACGTTTGCGGCGTTTTTCGGACATAGCAAGTCGTTTGCCCCATTCTTTCTCTGAAAAGTCTCCAAGTAGAAAGCGAACATGGGTTTCATTCATTTGTTGTTGATCGATATGACTGCGATAATTGCGTTCAGATACTTCTTGGAGTTCCATACAAATACGATGAAATTCGTAGAAATATCGGTTATGACGACGAGTAGTATTTTGACTGATATTGCGTAATTCCCATCCTGCTGGATATCCACCACATGGAATGTCAGCAGGATTGCGAGGTAGTTGTCCTCCGTTGCGGCGAAGCCATTCATAATAATGGGGATTGTGAATGACTCCACCTGTCACGATTTTACCAGTCGTCCAACTCCATGGTGTATGACATGTGATGCAATACATCTGATCGCAATTTCGGACGCAAGTGGTATCAGGAAGAATGAAACGATGATTCTCATCTACTTGCCACCCGTAAAAGGCACCCAAACCAATTGGTTTGATGGAAATACTTGTTCTATACATATCTTTATTTGGAGAAGAATCGATACATTTCTTTCTAGAAACAAGTGTAGGAATTTCAGAAATATTTCCAGAAATATTAATTCGGTAATGATCATCGTAGTCTTTCTTTTCTCCACCAACTACGAACGAAATATTTTTTTTTGGCATATTTGATACATTTGTAATAAATCCTAGAGATCGTGAAAGGATAACGATTTGTTCGGACAATGTATTAACAGAAGTTATGATTGTGACCCTTTTTCCACTGCTTTCTTTAGTAACATGACCATCCGTATCAATGATACCAGCAAGAAGTTTGAGGCGGGTTTCTCTATCATTGATAAGATAGTCGCTTGGAATAAATTTGGCTCCACCTACAAGTCCATATTTTTCTAAGCATACCAGAAGAGGATTTCTTTTTCCAGGTGTATATTCGGTATCGTCATACAATGCCTCAGGCAAATCACACATATCACATTTCTTTTTCTCACAGCCTTTACAGGTCTGCGAGGTAGAACCATGTTTAATTGCTTTTACGAGATTATTTGGTGTTCCTCTGCGGCGAACACGAAAGCGATAACTATCATCGTGAACAACTTCACAGTTATTATTTTGAGCCCAACTGATAAGATATTCCAAGATCTCTGGATCTAATTCAGAATTAACAGCGAATGATGTGCCATTATTGATGCCATCTCCAATATATAATCCTACAAGATATGGATCCAGATCTACTTCCTTTTTATCCCAATAAATGCCATGTGATTTATATCCAACTAGAGATCGTTTAACACTTTGAGGGAGTTTCATGTAACTGATAACATTTAACTCAATCACATCATCAAATGTAAGAGAATTGCGAAATTCCTTCATACGCTCCAATGCATCGTCTTTTGTTGTATTCTTATCTACTGATATCACTTTGACCTTCATCGCATATAACTGACGATCAAACCAGTGCATTACATATTTATTATTGATCCAATAAATAGACTTCTCACCCACTAGTTTCAACAACAATGTATGTCCACCATTCACAACATATGTCATACCATTCTGTTGAGAGATTTCATACAGTTCTTCTACACCATACATTGTATCTAGAACATTTCTTGGAAGACCATCATCTCCAACAAGAATATCACCTTTCTGAATATCCTGTGACATCTTGATTTCTCCATTCCAGCAAAGGATAGGAGTATCATGTCCAAAGCAGCCACTTGACTTATTAATGAATTCACCGCATTTAGGGCATGGTTTGGAATCGGATCGAATCAATTCTGCGGTTTCCAGATCCTCTTTCAAGCAGGTGTGGGGAGAGTCATGTTCAGGGCCTTTCACGGTAAAGCACTTTGAGCAGCTATAGTGTTCACAGATTCCGCATTTCCAAGCGGTGCTAAGGAATCCTTGGCACCCCGCTTTCATGCATCGTCGAATGAATTTTTTGCGTTCCGCGTCCTCTTCTTCTTTGGGCTTATCCGCGTGCTGGCTTCTCCATTGTTCGGTAATAAGTTGATTGATCTCTGCCTTCTTCTCACGAATTCTTCCGCGAAAGCGGTGATCCACTTCAATTACCCGATTATATTCCTCCTGTTCTTTTTCATATGATTCGCCTTGTTGTGCTTTGATACGCATCGCGGAAGAAAGTCGGTTAACATGTAGAATATGATGCGCTTTTTCATGACGAATCGCGTTCATTTCTTCACGTGCTTGACGGATACGATTTGTGAATTCACGATTGACACGTTCATTCTTCGCAATGGTTTGTAGTGCGGGCAGAGATGCGCGTTCTCGATTGATGAGAATTTCTTGGCGATGGCGAAAGTAGGTTTGTTGGAGATATGTTTTGGTGCAAATTTCTTTCAATACTGAATCGTTGTAATTCACTCGACAGTGGATACAGTGGGCATCTTCGATTCTACCGAGAAGATATTGTTCAATGCATTTGGTGCATGCATCTTTTGAGCAGTATTTGCAGACAATTTTGCGGCGAAGAATGGGAGTATAATTATCCGCACAGATGGGGCAGACTTCTTTTTCCTTTTTCTCTTCACAGCGCTTCTTTTGTGCCGTATTCGATGTGACAGCCTGATCCTTTTGAGATGGATTCATCATGTATGTCCGTTGCTTGACTATACTTTCGTGTGAATCGTTTAGACGATCAATTTTTATTCCTTTAGTGGCTTTTTACGAATATTCTCATTCTATTTTCGGATCAATGGGTTGAAAGGCAATTGATTTATTATTAGAAACGAGTCGCCTCTCTTCGGATGAATAGTGGGTAAGTGGTAGTCGCGGATATAAATACCATTGAAAGGCGGTAAGAACGGCAACGATATCGCGATCTTTTTCGGAGTCAGATTGTGAACCGGTAAGGAGATCGAAGGGGCTGATGTATCCGTGAAGGGAGCATAGGATGGAGAGTAATTGGAACTCTGCCATGGGTAGTAGGGGACTAATGACATTAATTTCATCGGCTAGTGGCAGTTTTCCATTCCAGTATTCGGACGGGTTTTGTTTGAGTTTGTGAAGTTGAAATTTCATTGTTATAAGTGGAGAATTCTCTTAGGGAGATTATTCCTTATGACCGATTTTAAAGTGAGTAATAAAATTGATTGTATATTTTAACTATATAGAGAAGACAGGTAAGCAACTAAGATGAGTGGTAATACGTTTCAATCAATTCAGAATCTTACGCAAGATCAAGCTGCTTTACAGGTCCCTGCTCAACCATTGGTGGGAACTCGTCGTAAGTCGCCAGAGTCGCGTGATCGTGATCCGTCCATTATGAAGAAGGCCAAGTCGCAGACGAATGAAAAGTAAGACCGATGTCCTGATATAACCGATGTCCTGATATAACCCGATGCCCTGATATAACCCGATGCCCTGATATAGCCTAATAACCTGATATAACGTAACCCCCTCTTCAAACTTACTCTTTTTTTATTGCCCCCCGACGCCCTCCGACGGCGTTAGAAAAGTGGGGACAGAATGGGCTTAAACGAAAAAATTGAAGTCCAAAAAAGGCCGAGAAGAGTTAGCGACCAACCAATCATGTCTGATCTCGATTACTTGCCCCTTTTGCTGGATGCTCTTGAAACGCTCCGAAAGCGTGAACTTGCAAACAAGCAAACCTTTAAGGCGCGTGCCTATCAAACCGTTATTCAACAACTCAAAGCCCTTTCTGGTCCTATCACATCATATGACGAGATCTCTCATCTCAAAGGAATGGGTGAGAAAATCCGTGAAAAGGTGTTAGAAGTCTTTGAAACGGGAAAACTTGCTGCGGCTGAAAAGGCAAAGGAGGTATATTGTCTGTCCGCTCATGATGAACTGCAACAAATCTATGGAATTGGTCCCACTAAGGCAAAGGCCCTGATTGATCAGGGTATCCGATCTGTATCCGATCTCCGTTGTGCTCTGGAGAGCGATCCTGCATTATTAAATGACAAACAGAAGATCGGTCTACAATACTGCGAAGATCTCGTTCAACGAATCCCTAGAGAGGAAATGCTGAATCACGAAGCGTATCTGTTGAGTCATTCACCGCTTCCAGCGGAGCTGGTGGGAAGTTTCCGTCGTGGTTCGAAGGATTCGGGTGATATTGATGTTCTTC
>Ga0315905_10004596_pt1 | contig 14112 bp, 19 predicted proteins | sample LakEriMetagenome_5_FD_203522 | JGI IMG/M metagenome (GOLD analysis project Ga0315905, IMG submission 203522) | Freshwater fungal communities from buoy surface, Lake Erie, Ohio, United States - Buoy 4 MA121 | ecosystem: Environmental > Aquatic > Freshwater > Lake | place: USA: Lake Erie, Ohio... | reverse complement strand
GGGGACCCGGGTTTGTGGGTACGCAATAAAGGACAGTGAGCTGACCGTCGTGTGATGACCGCAAACCTCCGCGTGCGCGGGCCGCGTCGTGTGTCTCGATCCAGTAGCAGCAAGGAGTCTCGTAATAGGGGACTATTATCGTTGCCCTCCAGATCAGATACTAGGTATTACGTGTGTGTGGACATGGTGTATATACACATTCAAAGTGTATGTCGATTGATACATAGTTCTGATCTCTAAAGATCAATTTGCGCTATTTTTGACGCATCTGGTATCGAAAGGTCAGGTTGATCGACGTCCCTTCAAATATAGATGGCCCTCCAAATAGAGAGCGAGGGATGATGTTCAGAAGACAGATATATGATGCACACAGACACTGTACGCTCCCAATAGAAAAATCACTTATAGAGAGAGAAATGATCCCCAACAGACTCCCTGTACGATCCCCAAGATAAATAAGAAGAGCACTGCATGAGTTCAAATGAAAACACCGGAAGAGGCTGAAAGAGGAAGTGCCCTCCGGATGAGCAGCCCTCTGAAGAAGGTGGCGAGAAGTCCTGGATCAGAGAGGATGTGGCCCTCCGAGGACATGGGAACAAGAATGTCCCAACGTAACGCGGGCAAAGCTGTGACAGGAAGTAACTGTGACGCTTGAGCAGGTCACCGACACGAACAACTCGGTCAGGGGTAAAATCCTGCATACCAAGATTCTCGAATACCTTGGAGCCATACTGTTCGTCATCCAAGGGTGCGAGAGCATCCTGCAGGTCGTGCGGCAGTGCAATAGGCGTAAAACGACGAACGTGGCCCGCAGCGACGCCAGTGACAGCAGCGGGGGCCGCATCATCTCCGTGCCCTCCAGTCGGCATAGTATGGAGTCTGGATCTCGTTGTGACAAATGCGCTGCGCTGAGAGGGGCCGTAGTGGATGCGCCCGCGCTGAGGTCTGTGCAAGTGCATGGCGTCAGGCGGTCGGGTGCACGGTAAAAAATGTGCAGCCTTCCAACACGGATGCTGCTCATCGCGTTGGACCGTCAGGTCTCTTGAGAAAAAGTGGCGGGTCCCACAGTGTTTTCTTCTCAATTGATCGGCCAGTGCACAGCTCCGCAGCGTATCCACAACTAACCAAGCAAACATCGGCACTATGAGCATTAGGTGTCCAGCCTAAAATGCGACCTGGCGTGTTCGGGTGCAAGTAACCAAAAACGGAGAGGTATCCACGCTCAAATCCGCCGGTGGCCACATGCGGCGGGGCCGCTCGGATTCAGCTGAGGGCATCGGCGCACAAAGCTGTAAAGGCGATCATTCCACGAAAGATGGAAACCCTTAGGTTGACGATGCGCATGGGCTCAGTGCACGAGGACGAGGCTTATCACGAGGATTTCAGCATGTTGATTGGAAGGAAAATATTTATTTCGGGCAACAAACGAACCATCATTCTATTCCGTGAAACGGGTGTACCTGAATTAAACCTAGACCGTGAATTACAGCCAACTGCAATAAATAATCCCGTATAAGGGGTTACTCTTATCGCTATGTGCACTGGCCGCGGCCTTACGACACGGCTGCAGTGTGCAGAAAACCCTGTTTCCGGGAGCTGACCTGCAATGACACAGGAGAGTACATGCTCGGGGCGTGCCTGCATGCAGGGTGCGCTCATGCGGCGTGCGCGGGCGTCGGGGGTCGAAACGAGGTCCTGAGTATTGAGCCCCTCCCTGGGTGGACTCCAGATCCCCCGATGGTTGGGATCAGATCCCCTATCTGCCTGGTGGTTGGGTCTTGCACCAGTCACCCTGGAGTTTTGGGTTCGATTCCCAAACGAGAGGGAAAACAGGCGGACCCTATATTAAAGCACCGGGTTCCTCACGGGTCCCAGCCCAGCCTGGGTGGACTCCAGATCCCAAAATGGTTGGGATCAGATCCCTTATTGGCCTGGTGGTTGGGTCTTGCACCAGTCACCCTGGAGTTTTGGGTTCGATTCCCAAACGAGAGGAACCAGGGAAAACCGGCGGACCCTATGTTAAAGTCCCCGGGTCCTCACGGGTCCCAGGCCCGCCCTGGGTGGGCTCCAGATCCCCAGATGGTTAGGATCAGATCCCCTATCGGTCTGGTGGTTGGGTCTTGCACCAGCCACCCTGGAGTTTTGGGTTCGATTCCCAAACGAGAAGAAGCAAGAGCAAGCCACAAAGACCAATGCTCCATGGCTTCATAAATCGTGAAAATCACAAACAGCAACAGCAGCATGCAGCCGTCGTAACACATCCACATGAACATCACCACGAAAGCTCCATGCCAATCTGTGATGATGTAGACGAGCATCAGGCACATGCAGAGCATGAGCATCAGCACAGCGAGCCACAGCTCATTAAAGAGCTGCTTCACGGCCTTGAACTCAGCTCCATGATGGTCCAGGGGGCTGGAGTCCTGGCGGCAAGCCTTTGGTTTATCGATAAGCATTTTGAGGAAATGCCTTCGGTGATCGGTTTTGAAATCCATGCGGCGCAGTCTTCGCAGCTCAGACTGCTGTGCATGAGCCAAGGCCAGCACTTGCGGCTCTGGAAGAGCGTCGCAAGCACGACGACGCCAATGATTGTGCGCCACAAAATATGCGGGCTCATGGCTACGAGCATTGGCAGGATGCTGGCCATGAGAAGCATGCTGCTGAACATCGCACAGAGCGAGAGCAGCATGACGACAAAGCAGAAGTAGGTTACCGTTATCTTGACCGTCTCTTTGTACTCCTCTCGATGCTTTTCCCAATCGACATTCATGCCCGTCACGTGCTGCATGACGAACACGAACAAAACCGGGGGGACAACCATGGCGCTGACCTCAGTCATCATAGCGAAAACTAAAAGTCGCGTCGTGTACTATCTCATCGCTTCTTGCCTGCAAAAGCGACGAGCTTGTCCAGCAACTGCCTGCCGAATGTGCTAATAAACTCGTCTTGCACAAAGCAGATCATCAACACCTGCAGCAACACAGTGATGACGGAGCTGTTCCAAATGAAGTCCCTCGGCTGCTCAAAATACAAGGACACCACAAGCCCGACAGCGATGAATCCAGGCAGCAAGTGTAGCAGCACTATGAACAGCTGCGCCAATTCTGCCCACGTTGGCCATCTGTACACTTTGGCTTCCGCTGATTTCATGTATAAGCCAGCTGCTAAGTATGTCGAAAGGCACAAACAGCGAGAAGCAGACGCACGACTCGGAAAAGGAGAAAAGCGTCTTCAGCGTGGACATGCAGGCGCTGCAGAGCCTGCAGCATATTCAGAAAAAGCCTGCGTCGGAGCTCGTGCAGACAAACAACACAGCAGTGCTGGTCAAGTTCTGCGACGTGTGCAAGCAGCTGAACATTGACCCCCTGCACGCGCAGGCCTTGCCGTGCGTCGTGTTGCTCATGTCCAAGGACAAGCACTGTGTGGAAATGGCGCATGCATACGCAGGCTTGGTGCAGAGCGCCGACGTGTTGGCCGCCGTGGACGCAGGACAGCCAGCCAGCAGCACCAGTAGCAGCCCAGCAGACATCTGCTCCGCACATACGCATCGCACGCGGTGGTGGGCAAGCACAAGGGCACAAAGCAAGAGTCGTGGAAGAAATGGGTCAACGACGTCGTCTTTCCAGTGAACACTAGCTCGCACATGCAGCGCCTGCTCTACTTCTTTTGCGTGCAGTCCGTCGCCCCAAGCCCAGCGGTGTATGCGAGGCTGTACACGCAGGAGCTCTGCGAGCGCTCCAAGACAGTGCTCATCGACGTCATAGATGTGAGCGCTCTGAAGATGGTGATCGACAGCCTGCGTCTGTACACCAGCAACATGAAGGTACTGATCGACTTTTCCACAAGGTGTCTGCAGGGCATCAACGAGCAGAGCCGCCAGAAGCTCTCGCTCGTGCAGGTGTTACAGCTCTATGTCGCCTGCTACCAGCACGACAGCGTGTGGAAGGAGCTCTGGCGCCACGTGCTCCAGCCAGTGCCGGTCATGAACCACACTATCGTCTCCGACTGCGCCGTCTTCCACGCCACGCACGCGTACGAGGCCACGGCGGTCGCCGAGAACCTCGTGCGCTCCCTGGTGGACGAGTAGCTGGCATATGAGTATTAAACACATACCCTGTGACATGGCAGACGAGGCACGCCGCACAAGTTGGATGATGCAAATCGATATCTCACGATTTGGGACGAGCGTTACAAGAAGGCCAACGCAGAGCGCGATGCGGCGAGAGCAGAGAGCGATGCGGCGAGAGCAGAGAGCGATGCGGCGAGAGCAGAGCGCGATGCGGCGAGAGCCTAGGCCGAAGCGAGTCAGAGACAAGTGCATGAGCTGCACGCGTTATTGCAACAACAAAACGAAGAGCTACAGAAAGCAACCAACATCATCCACAGCTACAGAAAAGCAGCAGCGGCAGACGGACGCCGTCTGCTGCGCTTGCAAGTTTTGCTACGCGAATCTTTAGATTCCTGAACTGCTGTAATACAACTGTGTCCAAATTTACGTCAGCACTTCCAAGGCCTGCCGCGTCTGCGCCAGCAGCGGCTTCGGCTCGAGCGCTTACTTCTCTGGGGACAGCCAGGACAGCCACGGCGACTCGGCGGGCAGGTGCACGCAGCCGGACGCCCTCGACCGCTTTGACCCTGACATGGTGATCATAGACGACCGCAGCTACCGGGTTCAGGGTTCCGCGCCGGATTTGACCGAGGACGAATGTGAGAGCTCGTGCATGAGCGTGTCGAGTCCGAAAGTGCTGTCCCATAGCTGCGTGTTTGGCGATCCACAGCCAGACGGGCAGGACGCGGGAGGAATGGACCAGGAGGAACTTCTGCCTGATGACGGCGGGCTCGAGCGCTTCACTGGAGACAGGAAAAGCTTCGGCACGTGGAGCCCTTCTGAAGAGTCCCGCCTTTATTCCTGCATCTGATGTCTGCGGAGAGAGGGGATATAGTACTCGCTGCCATAGGTAACACCGCCTCTGGGCACTCGCGGCGCAGCTGGGAGTGCCCAGACGCGGTGTTACCCGACAGGGCGTGGTACTTACCGACTTTCAGCCAGCAGTTGAATCTCAACAAACTCCCCTCTCTCTCCCATGGCCTGGAGCATCAGACCCAGCCCCTACTCCTGTCACCCCTATCATCCTACTCCTGTCACCCCTATCCCCTGTACCGTCCCCCTATACTCCCTACTCCCTACTCCTGTCACCCTATCCCCTACACCCGTCAACTGACACCCGTCATCTTATACCATACCCGGTACAGTGCAGTACATCTTACACCGTAGATCCGAAGCCCCAATCGCTAGATCCTACACCCTTGGCCCTACAATCTATCCCTCGCCCCTGCACTCTGATCTCAAACCACTTTTCGTGACACTGGTGACAAAGAGTGGGCTCGCACTGCACATAGGCTGCAAAAAGTCCCTTAACACAATGATGGCAGTACATGCCGTATTTGCCCTCCGCGACTCGCTCAACACCTCCTCCCGCATTGCCGCCAGTACCACCTCTTCCTCTCTGTCTCTTTTGCAGCACTCCCGCCACTTCCTGCTCCACAACCGACGCCACCACCACCAAGACCTGCTGCCCATCGCCAGAGCCTCCCGCGATCACGTGTTTGTGTCTTTGTCTGCGAGAGTGTATACTCATGCTGTGTGTCACTGTATATCATGTATGTCCCGATGTGTGCTCATGTGTGTGTGTGTGTGTTCATGTGTGTGTGTGCATGTGTGCATGTATGTGTCTGTGCGTGTATGTGTATGTGTGTATTGTGTGCGTGCTTTTGTGTGTGTGCGTGCGTGGGTATGTTTGTGTGATGCTCGTTTGTGTACGAGCCTGCACGCATGTGTGCATGTGCACGCATGTGTGTATGTACGTTGTACGTGTATGTACGTGTGCGTACGTGTGCGTACGTGTGTGTACGTATCTGTACGTTGTACGTTTATGTACATGTGTGTGTGTACCTGTGTGCATGTGCGTATGTGTGCGTATGTGTACGTGTGTGTATGTGCGTACGATTGTAAACGTGTTTGTACAAGTGTGTGTGCACGTGTGTGTACGTGCTCACGTATAAATGACGTATCCTCCTCCTCATATGACATGGAAGCGAGCGGGAAACCCCGATTGAGAACTCTGACAACAGTTTCGATAGACTGGTTACATCTCAGCTAAACATCCTCGGTCCGAAACACGAGCGACAGCGGAATCCCCCGACTCGAAAGTGTCCCGGGTAGGAGCGAGCAGGACGGATGAGGTCCCCGGCTCGAAAGAAACCCGGGTAGGAGTGAGCAAGGGAAACCTTGACGAGAACCTCCGACGCAGGCGGCGCCCATCTCCGTATATGCCTCTCTGGGGTTTGCGGATGCCCACGTTATTGCGAAATAAAAACTCCAAAGTCCAAAGAAGCGTGTACAGGCCATCGCCAGTCAGCTCGAGTTCTTCCTCCACGTCTGTCTATAACATGCATGTATCCTCCTCCTCATGAAATGGAAGACTTACAGGTCATCACCAGTCAGCTCGAGCTCTTCCTCTATCTATCTATCTCTTTCTCTCTCCCCCCCCGTCTCCCTCTCCCTCTCTCTCTCTCTTTCTATCTTTCTCTCTCTCTTTCTCTCTAGAGAGAAAGAGAGAGAGAGAAAGAGAGAGAGACGTGTGTGTATCTCGCAAGAGCGCCGCCTCCTCCTCTTCCTCCGATGGCTGGAAGCCACGAACAGGCATGCAAGAGTGCTCGGCAGCATTCCTCTATCGACATTCAATTTTTGCGTAGTGCCAATAAATCCTTGTCCCATGTCCATATTCACCTCCTCCTCATTATCATCAGGAGTCAATGCAAGGCCCGTGACTGCGGGGGCGCCAGCATCTGCTGGAACAACTGCCAGAGGAGCAGGTGCAAGGACTCCGGGGGCGCCAGCATCTGCGAGCACAACCGACAGAGGAGAAGGTTCAAAGACTACGGGCAGAGGAGCAGGTTCAAAGACTGCGGGGGCGCCAGCTGCGCCCACAGCAGGGTCGGGAGCCTATGCAAGAACTGCAAGGAGCGCTGCCGGAACACGTGATGCCGCCGGCGCTGGTGTCGGATGCTGCACAGCCGCTGCTGCACAGCCTGCTTGACACGAACATGCGGGCCTGCTTCCATCGATGCCCGGATGAGAGACGTCATTGTGTTGCCGCACAACACAGCATATCATATGAGGAGGAGGATATTGCCTGTCATATAAGGTGGAGGATACATGCCTGCAACGCTTCCATGTCATATGAGGAGGAGGATACGTGCATATCATATGAGGAGGAGGATAATGCCTGTCATATGAGGAGGAGGATACATGCCTGCAACGCTTCCGGCCGCTCCCGCACCCTCACCGCCCTCAGCGTGCGCTGTGTGTGTTGAGTGTTTAATTGGAAAACAAAAGAAACCTGTCACGGTAAGCGAACTTGAACGTAGATAATAATTTCCGAAGTAAATAATAATTGTTTATACACATGCCGCTTTTGCTTTAGAGGCGTGAGAACCCTAAACCCTAAACCCTAAACCCTAAACTTTGTTTCTGTAAGAACAATAAAGGATGATCATCATGAGAACACCGGGTTGCTGCCGTCACGGTTCCGTTCGGACCGTGACCCCTCGGTGCAGCAGCCGCGCAGAGGCAGGTCCGTGCCGTCACTCGAGGTTGCCCACGTTGGTGCCAGTGAGAGGCATGAAGTTTCATGGAGCTCACCACCCAGAAACACCCGTGAGGGAGTCTAGTGAGCCTGAGAGTTCACGCTACACCGAGAAAGCGCATGAGTCTCGCCCCCACATGCGAGGGTGCACGTCACACCTGTGCCACGGAAAGCACACACGCGAAAGCCAGGCACATTCGATGCCCCCAACAGCCGCGCCCGCTGCACCCCGGCCGGGGCCGCAATGTGGCCAAAATTCTGAGAAGTTGAACAATGCTGTCGAGAAATCATCAGAAATTCGAAAGTCGAAGCATCGCTTTTGACTGGACAGAGAGTGACTCTGGGGAGCCCTCTGACTCATACTCGACCGACATCCCCGTGCAGGAATGTCGGTCGAGTATGAGTCAGAGGGCGCTGCGATTCATCAGAGGGTGCTTTGGATCCGGAATCTTTTTCCGGCCGCAGGCCTGCGGCTCAAGGACGAGTACTGGTGCTGCGGAAGCCTGCAGTACAGGACCGCAACCGCGACGCTTCACGTGGGTCCCGCGCGCGCCCGTGTCAACGTGCCGCGCGCCTGTGTGGTGATCGCGAGGGCGACCGCGGGGAATGGAGCGTGTGTGTGCACGCGCTGCACCTCAGGCGGCGACTGCGTCCGAGTGTGCTGCGCGTGGACTCCAACCCTTAGCGGGGAGTCTGCGCCGCCGGTTGTCGCCGCGGCGGCGTCGCATCGCATGCACACGGAGTACCACCAGCGTGAGGGTATGTGCTGACGCGTGCTGTTGTGCCATGGCCACAGGGCGACTGCCTCTGGTTTGGCGTCGACAACCATACGACCACGCCACAGATTTTCCTTCGTGTATACAACCAAGACGGATCGGGCAAAATTCTCCAGAAACCGTTCTGGTCTGCCTGCGCCCGTGCGTCGCTGCTTGCTCAAACCATCCCGATGATGATGATGATGTCTTTTATTTGTTCTTCAGACTTTGAACAAAAAATAGGAGCCGAGCTCAAAAGGCGATTGCGATGACGCTCGGGCTGCGGCGTGCGCACGTGGCGTGTGCCTACGGTCTGCGGAGTGCGCTGGTGCTGACGCTGCGCGTCGCGACCCTGAAACGCCGCGCAGGACCATTATGATGGCCGATGTACGGGAGAACAACAGCAGGCTGGTGTTGGACCTGCGGTCACATGACAAGAAAGAATTTTCAATCTCGGTGATACAAGACCAGTCCACCGGGCCATACCAGATACAGCAAATGCACCAAATCGCGGATGCCGTGTCGGATCTTGCTGCACGGCCGGACCTTTTCGCCAGATTTAGCGGCGATGAAGTGCCGAAAGACGTCCTCGAATCCATGAAGAACCCGCTTGCCTTGCCCAGCACCTGGCGCAAAAAATCGCAACAGCAAGTCCTGCTCCTTGCTCCAATGAAGGTCTAGCTTATCCCACTCCTTGGTGGGCCTCGATGCAACGCTACCCTGCACATGGCCAGTCCCTGCAGATGAATTTAAAAAGAATAATTGGTGCATTTCCGAAGATAATCTTGTTTTATATCCTTATACGTGCTATGATATTAATAATGATACTAAATTGAGTACCAATAAACAACACACTCTCTCTTTAATAATTTCAAATAGCCCTTGCCTGCCCACCACCTTCATGTGCTGAACAGCTGATGTGCTGAACAGCTTCTTGACTGTGGTGGACAGCGCGGTAGAGGGGCCAGGAGCAAAAGTCTCATTGCGAGCAGCAGTGAGCTTTCTCAGTAGCATACTCTCTCTCTCTCTCTCTCTCACACACACACACTCTCTCTCTCTCTCTCGCACACACACACACACATGTAAACCCACATGTGTACATATAGCTGCGTGTGTCAAGCAACGCCGCGCTGGCGAGGCTGCAGACGCGCCCGGTGACCGAGCTGGCGGGCCTGCAGGAGCTGACACTGTGTGATTTGAGTTGGATCGAGGAGCTGTGCTCTGTGCGTGTAGATTGGGAGGCGCTGCTAGCGCTGCAGAGCCTGACGATCTCCAATTGCTTCAATGTCACTGCGCTGACAACGGGCATCGGCGTTCTTGTGGCCCTCAAGCACCTCACGCTGGTCTCTTTGGGGGCGCTGCCGAGAGGCATCGGCGAGCTGGCGGCCCTCGAGCGCCTCAAGGTGGCCTCTTTGAACTGGCTGAGAAAGGTACCGGATCTCTCCAGGCTGACATCGCTGCAGGAGTTGACCATTGAAAAATGCGATGAACTCAAATTGCTGCGGGGCATCAGCGAGCTTGCGGCCCTCAAGCACCTCACGCTGTGCTCGTTAGGAAGGTTGGTGGAGATGCCGGATCTTGCCAGGCTGACGTCGCTGCAGGAGTTGACGATTGAAGAATGCGAGGAACTCACGTTGCTGCCGGGCATAGGCGAGCTGGCGGCTCTCAAGCGTCTCACGCTGGCCTCTTTACATTCGCTGAAAAAGGTGCCGGATCTAGCCAGGCTGATGATGCTGCAGGAGCTGACGATTTCCACCTGCGCACTTAAGGCACTGCCGGATCTTGCCAGGCTCACGTCGCTGCAGGAGTTGACAATTTCCGAATGCACCGAGCTTACGGCGCTGCCGAGGGGCATCGGCGAGCTGAAGGTCCTCAAACGACTCACGCTGGCCTCTTTGTATCATCTAGAGGAGGTGCCGGATCTTGCCAGGCTGACGTCGCTGCAGGAGTTGACGATTGAAGAATGCGATGAACTCACGTTGCTGCCAGGTATCGGAGAGCTGGCGGCTCTCAAGCGTCTCACGCTCGTCTCTTTGTACGTGCTGAAAAAAGTTCCAGATCTTTCCAGGCTGACGTCGCTGCAGGAGCTGACGATTTCCGAATGCGAAGAGCTCATGTCGCTTCCGATAGGCATTGGCGAGCTGGCGGCCCTCAAGCAGCTCTCGCTCGACTGCAACTCTTTGTGCAACTCTTTGTATCGGCTGGACATCCCTGAGATGCCGAATCTTGCCAGGCTGACGTCGCTGCAGGAGCTGACGATTTCTGCCTGTATTCTCGGGAGGCTGAAGCTGCCTGAGCGCATCGTGGAGCTGAGCGCCTTGATCAAACTGCATATTCAAGTTCCTGCAGCTGATGAAGCGGAGGCAGCTTTGTCTTTTCCGGTCATGTGCCGCGCCCTTAAGGCCTGGCCCCTGACCTGTCTTGAAGACTTCAAGGTCCGCGTCGGGCAGGTCGACTTCCGTCTGAGCAACTACTGGCAACAGCTAGGTCTCCCTTCCGAGGCTGCGACCTGGAGCACGGCTTCCACACTTGACTTCCTCCGCGTACAGCAGCTCAAGGTGGCGGCGTTTGCGAGCGGGCTGCAGAAACGGCTTGGTGCGGCCTCTGGCGTGTCGATGCTCAATGACCAGGTGCTTATTCCATGCGTGTATGCGTGCGCGAAAACGCATATATATAATATATGCGTGTATACATATTTTACAAAATACATACCCGCATACGGGACGAAATGCACATGCCGGACTGGCGAAGCTTCGGCCTTCAATTCAGACTGGCAAAACCCCCCACCGAGGGGCTTGGCCAAAAGAGAACTTTGGGGAATTTGATACCGTTGACGTGTTGGGAATTACCTAATTTACCACCGTGTGGGAGGCCAACGAAGGACCTTTAGACGTTTTTGCACATCCAAACCCGCCAGTTGGGGCATGTGCGCTTACTCACACATACACAAACATGGACACGCAAACTCTCTCACAGATACTGACTATGATCGCAAACGAGGTGCTGGGACGAAGCGACTTCCAAAAGTGGCTGTCTCTGTGGGAGAGGCGCTACGATCTAGTCATGAATGCCGCCAAGGCCGAGGCTTCTCAATGGGAAGAGGAGAGCGAAGAGGAGGAGGACGGGGACGAGGACGAGGACGAGGACGAGGACGAGGAGGACACGGAGAACGAGGAGGCGCAGGAGCAGGAGCAGGAGCAGGAGCAGGAGCAGGAGCAGGAGGAGAGTGAGGAGGAGGACATCGAGTGGTGGCTGTGACAGGTTGAGGTTCGCCAGCCTGTGACGCAGTTTCCAGATTTGTGACAAGATTGTCCTTGGCCCAGCCGATTCAGCACAAAGTCACAGCCACTCAACGGCATCAGCTGCATCATCGTGCGGAACTGCTCCACGGATGTTGTGCGCGGCACGGCAGCAGCCGCTCAATAGGACAATGACTTGCTGATGTGTACAAACCAGTACAACCCATGGGAAAGGGAAGAGGAGGGTTTATTCAAAGAAAGGGAGGAGGATGTTGCAGCTGGATGACAAGGAGTTTTGAACTTTGAATGTAAACTTTTTTTGGGGTGCAACTTGAACTTTTTGGGGATTTTTGGGGAAAATGGATTGGGATTTTGACCACATTTTCCCAATCCATGCATTGAGATTTTGACAACAGTACATTTTCTTGTCCCCGGGATAGAGTTAGCTCGGTAGCCCTTATTTCAGAATTTTTGGAAATAAAAATTTCTGAAATAAGGGATACCCGAGCTAACTCTATCCAAAATAAAACAATTTCCTACTGAAGAAAGGCTGATCTAGATGCTGGCCCACCAAAAAAAACTAACCCGAAACCAAACTAAACCAAACTAAACCAAACTAAACCAAAACAAAAACTGGTCTAGATGCTCTCCCACCAAAACGTGACCACCGGCAGCGGATCGCCATCCTTGGCCATGGAGCGCAGACATTCACGAACAGCCTTTTTTGTTTGAGTCCCCACTCCTTCTATGCATTGATAGAGGGAATCGTAGTTAGAAGGCCCCTCCAGAAAGTCCGTGACCACTCGCTCCGATGTGTATGGCCCCACGCCCTCCTTGATGCGCCGCCCCAGGCAGAGAGTAGCACTCGAATAGCTTTCCATCTGCGTGGAATTGAGGCCCTTTGCAGCTAAGCAGGTCTCACCCCCGTGGGCAAGGCCTGTCAAGCGTTGAAGCGTAACAGCCTGTACAAAGCGGAACACGCGCACATCATCCGCGACACGCGGCGCTGGCTTCAACGTGTCTGTCTTTGTCGGAGTGGTGATGAGCTGCTCCATGGGTTTGCTGGAGTCAGCGGAGATGGCAGCCTTGCACCGCCCAACGGCAGCTTGCGTGCGCTCGTCCCAAGCATGCATGCACGGCTTTAGGTACGCATATTTGTGCGGTGTCTCCACGTAATCTTTGATCATTCGCTCAGCACGGCCGATCCCAATGCCTTTTTTTTTTTAAAAAACGAACGCAAGTCAGTACCTTATATATTTTCTATATAAAGTCACTATATAGAGGACTTTTGAATGCCATGCCCACGGGATTTTGCGCACAGAGGCACAAGCATGTTATTTTTTTTACACTAAAAATTCCATTTTTTTACCATGCCCACGATTTTGCGCACAGAGGCACAAGCACGCATACACACACAGTCGAGCATGTAATACGCCTCCTCTTATTAATGTGTTCTCTAGATGCGCACAGAGGCACAAGCACGTATACACATACAGGCGAGCATGTTCCGCCTTATATGTTTTCTGTATGAAGAAAATACCTTATATATTTTCTACAAAAACTATAATGGCATGGCATTCAAAAGTCCTTTATATGTTGACTTTTATATAGAAAACATGACCAACGCGAATTCGCGCCGCCCGACACATCAATTGTATAGAAAATATATAATCCTTGTATAGAAAACATATTTTCTAATGTAAAGACACTATAGTTCTTTTTTTAAATCTGTACAGTCACTATAGGACTTTCGAAAGTCCAATGCCATGCCCGCGCGAGTTCGCGCCACGAGATAGGGACTTTAAATAGAATATATATATATATATATATATGTTTATATATATATATTTGAATGCAATACCCGCGCGAATTCTGGCAGCCAGACACACAGTGCCTTTTTGGTGTATGCCGAAAAGTATATATTAAAATTTTTCAAAAAAAAGAAAAACATATATTTGAATGCCGTACCCGCGCGAATTCTGGCAGCCAGACACACAGTGCCTTTGATGTATGCCGACAACTGCGCGCTGTTTAGCCTGCGTAGACCCAACCAGGGTCAAAAGAGACCTGCTATAGGGCAAAAGAGACCTATTATGTGCGGACTTTTGAGAGCTTGCCGTGTCAAAAGAGACCTGCTATAGGGCAAAAGAGACCTACTATGTGCGGACTTTTGAGAGCTTGCCGTGTCTTCATGCAAGTCAGGCCCGGAGCTGCTGTGTCCAGATGGCCTGTGGCTCGCAGGAGCATGGCGTGGGACACAAATTGGTACATGTTCACGTCTTGCCCTGTTTTTGTTATTGATAGACATGAAGACAGAGGTACAGGGTGAGTCTGCGCAGGAGCATGGCGTGCGACACAAATTGGTACATGTTTACATCCTGCCGTTTTTTTTTCCAGAGAGGTTGATTCCTTGTTGTTGCATGGGTTGATAGGTGGGTAGACGTGCATGTGTGTGTGTGTGGGGGGGGG
>Ga0315905_10004595_pt1 | contig 14112 bp, 14 predicted proteins | sample LakEriMetagenome_5_FD_203522 | JGI IMG/M metagenome (GOLD analysis project Ga0315905, IMG submission 203522) | Freshwater fungal communities from buoy surface, Lake Erie, Ohio, United States - Buoy 4 MA121 | ecosystem: Environmental > Aquatic > Freshwater > Lake | place: USA: Lake Erie, Ohio... | reverse complement strand
TCCAAGCCGTAGCCACCCATACCGATGTCGATAACAAGACAGCGGCCAAACTCGTAGAAGGCACCATTGACGTGATCCTCGCGAATGTCGCCAAGGGCGAGATCGTGAACATTTCAGGGTTCGCCAAGTTTGCAAAAATCAAGCGTCCTGCTCGCATGGCGCGTAACCCAGCCACAGGTGAACAGATCAAAGTAAAGGCAAAGACCGTTGCAAAGATCACAGCACTCAAGGGCTTCAAAGACATCGCACTTGGCGTTGCTGCTGCACCAAAAGTGAACACAGTTCGCAAAGCTGTTCCAGCACCTGCAAAGAAAGCTCCTGCTAAAAAAGCACCAGCCAAAAAAGCTCCTGCAAAGAAAGCACCAGCCAAAAAAGCTCCTGCTAAAAAAGCACCAGCCAAAAAAGTTGTAAAAAAGGCTGTTAAGAAAAAGTAATTTCCATCTTTAAAGCCGCGGGCTTACGTGTAACAACGTAACCCGCGGCTTTTTTATTTCTCTTTTTTCTTTTCGATGTAACGCTCTGTATGTTGCGTATCTGGCGGGTCTATTGCCCACAATGCACCTTCGCCCCATGTGTCGCCGTAAATGAGTTCATTCATTGGCGCACGCCGCACTGGGCCATGGCTACCTGCAGGTTTACCCAATGTAATGGTTGCTGAAATAGCTGTACCTTGCGGAATTTCTAAGAGTTCGCGTAACTCTTTTTCAACAAAGCCGTGAAAGCCCGTCAGCACTCCGCCGTAACCCAGCGCACGAGCAGCAAGCAACAGGTTCTGGCATGCCGGGTACACCGATGCACCCTCTTCTGGGTTTGGCTCGCGATGGCGCACTAAACACGCAAGCACCAACACAGGGACATTTGGCATGTTCGTTACGTACTCATCCATGGTGCGCGCCATACGCGCCTTCGGCGAATCTTCACGCACTGCGCTACCCGAGTTATACCCGTCGTTCACGCTTTTCTGCGACCACAATATACTTGCACCTTTGGCAATAAGTTTCTTTACCTCAAGTGACTGTGGTGAATCGGTAAACACCATGAACCTGAATCCTTGACGATTCGAGCCACTCGGCGCACGCGTGGCGGCAAACATGATGTCGCGCAACGCATCTTCAGGAATGGGTTCATTGGTGTAGCGCCGAATGGAACGCGTAGTCGCTAGACCTTCTAAGAGAGAAACGTTATGTAACGATCGTTCACTAGTCATTGTTACCTACTTCGCTAAAAACTCTGAATGTCGTCGAGAATCTCGGCCACGCGCACCGACTGTTCCGGCGAAACGCACCAACCACTCTCACCCATTATTAACTGGCTGACATTATTGACCATCACCTCAAATGCATTGACTGGTGCAAAGTGTTCTACTTCACCATTCAGTACCAGCGTTGTAGCTTCATTCCACGAAGAGAATGCTTCGCCCTCGCCCATCTGCGCTCTTCCTAGTGACCCGCGCACTTCAAGTTCTTGCGATGCAGGTAACGCAAACGAACTAGTGGCTCGTACCGCAGTCATGCCGTTCACGACTGCGGCAACTTCTGTGGTGAGGTCTATTCCTGTTTCACCTAGTTCCCTATGAACACCACCAAGGGCACACACATCAGCACCTCGTGTGAGTGCTGCCCAAGCGTGCACTTGGTAACACCCCACATCGAGAAGTGCACCGCCACCCATTTGCGGGTTGAGGCGGTAGTTGTTAGTCATGTCAGACATAAAAGTGAAACACGAAGTGATTGATTCAACATCTCCGAGCACACCACTTGTTGCCACTTCAACTAAGCGTTGAAAGCGCGGGTGCCACTGTGCCCAAACGGCCTCTACCAGCATCACACCACATTCATTAGCTGTCGCAAACATCGAGCGCACTTCTGCCGCATTGAGCCCGAGCGGTTTTTCACACAACACATGCTTGCCAGCACGTAACGACTTTTCTACCCATTCCAAGTGTTGGCTATTTGCCAGGCTGATGTACACCGCTTGCACAAGTGGGTCCGCGAGAAGTTCTTCATAAGTACCGTAAACATGCTCGGGCTCTAGTTGCGCCGAGCGCTCGGCATCGCGGCTCGCCACACCGAACAATTTTGCATATTGAGCAGCATGTACCGCGGGCGCCATGCCCTTACTTGCTACAAACCCCGCACCAAGAAAGCCCCAGCGCACTGTCATTGTTACAACTTACGCAATTGTGGCACCACAGGTAACGCGTTACGCCGTGCCGACTCTTCAGCCGCCTGCATAATGGCCACCACATTGCGCGACTGCACTGCATTTACTTCCATTGGCGTGCCGTTGTTGAGGTATTCAACTATGGAGCGATGAAAAGCCAAAGTGTCGGGTTCTGCTGCAGCAACTTCGCGCACCGATCCGTCTTCGTGATACACGGTGAGCAGCGCTGGCAGGTCGGCAACCGCTGGTTCACCTGCAGGGTTCCAATTGCCCACCAAGGAGCCCTTGGTTCCAAGAACGTAGAACTTCGGCTTACGTGCCGCAGCAAGGTCGGAATGCACAAACGTTGCTTGCTTGCCACTGGCAAAGGTGACTGTTACATGTGCGTGATCGGCATTAGTTGCGTGTGTCCACACACGTTTGTGGTTCTGGCCACTTACGTGGTCTACATCATCGGGAATGATGTTGAGAATTTGATCGAGGAAGTGGCTTCCCCAGTCGAAAATTGCACCACCTGAAACTTCAGCATTTGAATGCCAATAGTCGCACGGGCGTGAATACCCACCCACAAAACTGTCGTAGTGGTAGACCTCGCCAATTTCACCCGAGCTAATAACTTCGCGCATTGCTACAAAGTCGGCGTCGTACCTTCTGTTTTGATACACCACCATCAACAATTTCTTCGCTGCCGCTATTTCCATGAGCTCATCGCATTCCGAGGCCAATAAAGCCATCGGCTTTTCCAGCACCACATGAATGCCTCGCGACAATGCTTCCTTCGCCCAGGCGTAATGACTGTTCGGCGGGGTTGAGACCACCACGAGGTCGATCAGACCCGAATCCAACATTGCAGTGGCGTCGCTGAAAGGCGCCGCAGTGGGGGCGAGTTCTAATGCTGCTGTCACCCGCTCGGGGTTTGTGTCGCATACCGCTGTGAGTTCGAGACCCGTTGTTCCCTGTACCGCCACATTGTGCTCGTGACCAATTGCTCCGTAGGCAAGAAGCCCGACCCGAATGTTGTTTTTCACCTACGCGACATTAGCCACCCGTGCCCGATTTTGGGTTCTCGTGCCTCATAAAACGCCCCAACAAAAAGGCCAGTAAGTGGCTCCAGCCGGGAACCTCTCACTGACCTCGCGGCAAGCCTACCGACGCATTTTCGCCATAGGCATGAAGTGGCTACTCTTGAGTAACAAGCACAGGGGGCCACATGTCCGATTCAGATCGACCAAAACATACCTACGGAAAAATCAACAAGGAATATGGCTTCTCTCTTGCCACTTGCCCACCTGAAAAAGACGGCCCCATCTACATGGTGAACCTCATGAAATACCACGAGGTCGCCCAGTACGACAGCACCGACACTGAAGCTGCCGCCATTAGCGGTCGCGAAGCCGACGACAAATACAACCCAGCATCGGTACTCAACAAAATTGGCGCCGACATGGTCTTCATTGGCGATGTCACAGGCAACTTCACCGGTGCTGAAGATTGGGATCGCATTGCTGTAGTTCGCTATGCAACACGCAAGTCATTCATTGACATGCAAGCACGTAAAGACTTCAGCGAGAAGCACGTGCACAAAAATGCGGGCATGCAACGCACCGTCATTGTGTGCTGCCGCCCAGAAGATACTTCTATCGACACACGCGAACGCCCCACCCCATCACTTGAGCTGCGCACTGTTGCAATGATTGTTCGTCAAACACCACAACGCGATGCAGCCTTTGCTGCACTTCCCGAAGCAGTGAACTTTGCTGCAGAAGGAACCATCGTCAGTGACGGCCGCATGTGGGACACCGTACAGTTCATTCCTGTGCAGTCAGCCGATGAAGTTCCTGCCATTGCTGCACGTGTTGCCGATGCAGAACCCGGTACGGCTTACGTCATGGCAGTTCGCGTTACCCTCGACGCCTTCACCACACGCTAATTTTCTGATGTTTTTAGAAATTGATCGCAGCGATATTCGCAAATTCCGTATCAACATCGGCGGTGCCTCCACTAACCCAGGTCCTGGGCAAGTGGTCATGCATATTGAACGTTTCGCACTCACCTCAAACAACATCAGCTATGCACTGAGTGGCGACTTTCTTGACTACTGGGGCTTTTACCCCGCTGAAGAAGGTTGGGGCAGGCTTCCTGCCATGGGATATGGCGTAGTAACCGCTTCTGCGCACCCCGATATTGAAGTGGGCGGCCGTTACTTCGGCTTCTTCCCTGTTGGCGATGTTCATGTTGTCGATGCACAACCATCACGTGCAGGTTTTATAGACAACGCACCAGATCGCGAAAAACATGCCATGGCATACCGTTCTTTCGACAAGGTAGAACCAGCAAGTACAGATGCTCAAGTTATTTGGAATGAAGACGCCGTTCTCATTTACCGCGGGCTCTTTCTCACATCGTACCTTGCCGACGATTTCCTTGCCGACAAAAACTTTTACGATGCAACACAAGTCATTGTCACTAGTGCTTCCAGCAAAACTTCTCTTGCCCTTGCCCACTGCTTAAAACTTCGTTCCAAAATCACCTCAGTTGGGCTCACTTCTGCGAGCAACAAAGCATTTGTTGAGTCAACAGGTCTATACGACCAGGTTCTTTCGTACGACGACATTGAAACCTTGCCCACGAACAAAGCAAGTGTTGTAGTCGACATGGCCGGCAACACCCTTGTTGTTGGTCGTATTCACGAACATTTTGATGCCGAGTTGAAATACTCCATGAGTATTGGTGCAACGCATTGGGATAAGTCGGCATCTTCCACCAATATTCTTGGCCCGAAGCCACAGTTCTTCTTTGCTCCTGGTCAGTTAGTGAAACGTGGCAAAGAATGGGGCCGCGACGTCATCAACGAACGCCTCGATACCGCTCTTAATATTTTCATTAACGATGCCCGCACATTCAGCACCATTCAATATGCGCAAGGCCCCACAGAGGTTGAACGCGTGTACAACGCACTCATTAATGGAACCGTGCCGCCACAAGCAGGCAACATTTTAAGTATGTAAAAAGCGTTACACCGGCAAGGTGTAGCTGTTCTCCAACTCATCTTGCAACACCGTTGCTCTAGTTTCCGATGTATCGACCACAATCTCTTCGTCAAGAATGCGTGTGCGAAAACTCCAGCCTTCTGGCATCTTCAACCGCGCACCAACATCTTTGAGGTTCTCGGCATTAAGCGCTGGGTCAACAGCTACGCAATACGCCTGCATGATGTATGCAAGACCATCGGGGTTCACCAGTTCATGCACTTCAGAACCGGCATCAAAGAAGAACACTGCCCCTCTATTAACATGGCGTTCTGCATAAAACTTCGGCGACGGATCTTTACCTAATTCCACCGTTGCAATGCGCCGCATGGTGAGGCCATTGAAGTCACGAAAGACTGGCTCGACTACAGCAACCTTTGAACCAAACGCATCAAGACACCAGTAACGCGGGCCATTCAGCTTTACAAACACTGCGCCCATCTCTTTGGCAATGTCATCGGCGTTCAAGGTGTCCCATAAGTCTTGTGGGCAATCGTTAATGAGTTGCGTTCCGAATACCTCGGCCACTAGACCTTCTTCGCGTAAGAAAACTGCAAGCACTTCTCCGTAACGCACTCCGCGCATGTTGCTGTGAACTCGTTCTGGCTTTGCTACTTGCGACATGTGACCCCCAAGGTGGAACTTGTAAACAGTGTAGTCAGTAGCACTAGGTCGGTATGAGAGAAATTATCTCGCCAGAAGTTATACCTGTGTACTACCGTCTCAATATGCCTCAAAAAATTCGCCCCAAAGGACAGGTGGTTATTCCCCCGGCAGCACAGAGGGTGCTCAAAGGAATTTTTGCTGGCCTGGATCTTCTTCGCGATCTCGAAGAAGAAAAGCGAATTGAGCGCGGGCGCGATATTCGGTAATTCTGAACAGCTGAAATTTGGCCTTCTCAATAACTACTACTATTTCCCCAAGCATTACTACAGGGGGAAACATGTCATCAGAACTTCGCGGCTTAGCAGGTAAACGAGTACTCATCACAGGAGGCGGAAAAGGCCAAGGAGCAAACCACGCTCGCGCATTTGCCGCCGCGGGTTGCGATGTAGCCGTGCTCGACATTGACCACGACATCAACAACATTTACCCACTCTCCACAGCGGCAATGATTGCCGAGACCGTTAAAGAAATCGAATCTTGTGGCCGCCAAGCCGTGGGAGTTGTTGCCGACCTTCGCGACGAACTTGCGGTGAAGAAAGCCATCGATGAAGTCATCGGCCGCCTTGGCCAAATTGACATTGTGGTGAACAATGCTGGCGTTGCTGCACTCGACACCATCCACGACATGCGTTCCGATGTTATGAACGCCGTCATTGACACGAACTTAAAGGGTGCAATGCACGTTGCCAAATACACAGTTGGCCCCATGATCGGCCGTTATCTCAACGGAGAAGAGTCGGGAAAAATTATCAATATCGCTTCTGCTGTCGTCGGCTCAGGCCATGCCATGTTGTCGCACTACGTAGCTGCAAAGCACGGCGTTGTTGGCCTTACCTCGGCGTGGGCAATGGAACTCAGCGAATTCAACATCAACGTCAATGCCGTATGCCCCGGCACCATTGAACCAGGCGCTGGTAGAGGGTCGGGAATGGTGCAAGGACTTTCAGGCGCAATGGACATGCCCCCAATGGAAGCATTCGAAACATTCTCAGCGCAAGGAAACATGCCAGGAAGCAAGTGGCGCTGCACTTCTCAAGACATCACCGACATGGTTCTCTTTTTAGCGTCAGATAATGCTCGCGTAATAACCGGCGCAATCATTCCTGTTGATGGTGGTCAAATGGCGAAATAGTCGCCATTTCATCTGTGGCTACTAGGAAACTTTCAACGTTATTGTTTGAGAGGTTTTCTTACCCTTTGCAGTGGTGACGGTAACAGTCACTTTGCATGACCCTGCCTTCAAGCCCTTCACGGAAGTTTTCACTACTTGGCAAACTCTCTTCGAGGAAGTAGCCACAACTGCAGAAACTTTTGAAGTTTTTGCTTTAGTCAGATTTGCCAAAGTTGCAAGTGCGGTGAACGAAGAAGTTTTGGCAATTGCCAAGGTCTTTTTCGCCGCTGGAGCTTTTATTTTTAAACTTGGGTTCGGAGCCGAGAAGTGTTTCAGGTTGAAGTCAACAATTGCTCCACCAGGCGCAGCAGTGAAGGTGAGTATTTGTGGAACCTCTACCGCAGCAGCCGTACCAGTTTTCTCAAAAATTGTTCCCGTCAAAACACTTGAAGGGTTCGCCATCAACGTTGCGACTTCTGCAGCGGAAACAGCACCTCCGGCCTGCGACATTGATGCGGCCATCATCGCGAAAGGAACGTACATCTTAAAGAATGCGGGGTTTAACGATTTCCCATTTTCTTGCGCTAGCCCTGGTACACCAAAGTCGGCTGGCACATAGTGAGGACCTTCAACCGTGAAATTGTATTGAAGGCTGCTGGTGGATGCGGCTACTTGAATTGTCGACGCACTCGTTGATACCCAACTTCCACGGGCGGCTTCGCGCATGATGGCAGTGTCCATCATGTTGAAAGTTGCAAGAATATATTTCTGGTTAGCCATGTTTGCTTCACAGTTAGTAGTCCACTGACTTGCTTTGCATGCCTGAAACACACTGTCATTGCCGTTCAAATTCACGACAGCAGCCCAAGGGATAGGTCGAGCCGTCAAAGTAATGGTGAAGAAGCCATCGGCACCTTTCACAACTGTGTACGAGTCATACGCCCCAATCAACATCATGGAGGAAGGGTCGAAGTCTCCTGTGCGAATTACAACTGTGTAGAGACCGTCTCGTAATCCGGTGTTGGTTGAAGCAGAAAGCGTTGTAGAAAGTGAATCATAAAAGTTCAAACTAAGGCTTGCCAAAACACCATCTTGCATCGGTGTCGAAGATAAGCCGGCATATCCAGCACTCAATGTGGCAACAACATTGACTTCCTTGTTCCCTGCAGAATCCAGATTACCCAACGCAAAATTTGATGGAGTAACTTCACGAAGCGCTCCACCAGTTGGAGTGAATGCGAACTGCTGAATGCAGTACTCAGCTGCGGCATCGGTTCCACATGATGGGAAGTTTGCGCCACTTGCGGGGTAGGCATGCACCGGAGAAACATTGCTTATTGCAAATGTTGACGTTGCCAAGAATGCAACACCCAATGAGAACTTCAACTTACGACTCATGCGAATCTCCTTGTGAATCAACGTCCACACGTTGCCGCTCAAGCCAACATGCTTCAGTGAGTAGCCAACGGCTCCCTACTCACCACAATACGCTCACTTACGAGTACGCACGCTGATTTTCAGGCATTACGTACGCGGATAACGAGAACCGTCGGGGAAATTGCCATACAGCGCACGCTCTCCTTGTGTGACAGCGTCTACAAGCAGGTCACCACCAACAAATGCACCTTTCCAAGAGCCGCCACGACCACCAAATACTTCTTCGCGATCTCCGCGCGATCGTGGCTTATTGATACCTACTTTGAACGCTTGGATATCGTCGCGCACACGTTCAGCAAAGTCCAGGTCATCTGTGGCGAGAGAAGCAACAAGTGAACCATTTGACGCATTCATAGCCGCCAACAGTTCAGCCTCGGTGTCTACCAAAACAATTGAGTCGAGCGGTCCAAATGGTTCTGAGTGATGAAGGGCCCATCCCGATGGCGGGGCAAGAACACAAGCAGGGGCAATATAAGCAGAGGTATCTTGACCCGCAATAAAGCGCCCACGCTCAAGGTGATCTCGCAACAAGGGAATTCCGCCTGTCTTAATGGCTTCATCGAAGAGCACTCGTAGCGACTCTGCTTTTGAGCGCTGAATGACCGGGCCAAAATGAAGTTCAGGCAATGGGTCATTGTCATTCTCCACGGCACAGGGATGTCCGAACTTCAAGGAGTCGACAACGGGAAAATACATTTCTAAAAATGCTGGTAAGAGACTTCGTTGAACCACGTAACGCGGATAGGCAGTACACCGTTGCTTGGCGTATTCAAAACCTTTTCTCAAATGCACTGACAGGTCATCCCACTGTGAATAATTCCAAATGCCCCACGCATTCAAACCTTCTTGCTCAAGAATGTGACGCTTGCGAAAGTCGGCAAGCGTTGTTGCAACTTTGCGACCATTCGTTCGACCACCAACAAAGGCCAGCGCTCCAAGATCTTGAGACGAGATGAGTGCCTCGCTCAAAGCAGCCCCTGAACCAGACACCAACGCAACTGGAAGACCGGCACGAACCATACAGACATGGGCAAGTGTCAAAGCATGAAACCCACCTTGAGTAGGTGTTTTTGCAATAACTGCGTTTCCTGCAAGTAACTGAACAAGCTCTGCATGTACCAACACACTGAGTGGATAGTTCCACGATGCAATATTTGAGACAGGACCATCAAGCGGTGTGCGACTTTCCATCTGGCGATCAATTTGAGTGAGATACCACTCAACACCATCAATGCAACGATCTACGTCGGCGCACGCCGTACTCCAAGGTTTGCCAATTTCCCAAACAAGAAAAAGAGCAATGGTGTCACGCTGTTCACGTAAAAAAACCAAAGCCTGAGCAACGCGACTCTTGCGCTCATCAAGGGGAACCTTCGACCACTCTTTGTGTTGGCGCACCACGCCAGCCATTGCTTCTGCGGCTTGATCACCCGACATTAAAGGGGGCCCAGGAATGACTGTTGCGTCTACTGGGGAAACGTGAGGAGAGGTGACCCCGAGGTCCACCCATTCCCCGTTCACTAAATTACATAAACGATCGGATAGAAACGCCTCGGGGGCCTCTGCTTGAGCACGAGCAAAAACATCACTCCAAGCTGTTCCAGATTTAATGAATAGCGACATGTTCCGACGCTAATACCACTTCGAAAAAACTTCCATTCCGTTTACGAACTTCAAGTGTTAAACTTTGAACGTGAACAAAATGAAACGCTTTGTGGCACCATTAATTGTTTTAACAGTGTCGTGCACAGTCTTTATTATGAGCTTCGCTCGTTTATAACTGAGCCGAACTACTCGTCTTTCAAATTGTCAATACCGTTGCCGATAGACATAAAGGTCGGCGCCCAAAGACCAATAAAGATTCCGAATCGCTCGCCCGTAGCTCCTGCTTCGCCTGAATCTGTTCCACCTTGTGTGAACCAAATAACAATGCTTGCGATAACTGACAGAAATCCGAGCGCATAAGAAAGGTTCGCGCTATACCCAAATGACTTCAATTTCCTTAACATCAAGAACTCCTTAAATAAGTCTGACAGAAATTGCCGAACACACGAAACGTAGTACCAATGCGTTCCCAAGCTTGGCTCAAGCTCATAGTTTTCGTTATTTAAAGCAGAAATAACTACTTAATTAGCTGTTATACCCGTGCGAATCGATCGGCTTCATCACCAAAGCGCTGGCAAATTTCACTCGTCACTGACGGACGTGTTCGCGCAATGGCAGCATCGAGGTCGTCTACCGAAATATACGAGGGCTCGATGCCTTCTCGGATGCGATCAAAGGCTGCAGCGGCTGCTCGTTGGGCTGCTAATTCCACGTCGCCTGGCGTATAGCCATCGGTGTTGACAGCAAGTTTTTCAATATCGGCACCACGATGATCGAGCGACGCCAACGATGCGGTCCACAACGCGCGGCGAGCAACGAGATCAGGTGGCCCAATAGGAATCACCAAGTCAAATCTGCCCGGGCGCAGCACGGCAGAGTCGATATCACCAACAAAATTTGTAGCGCAAACTAATAGATGACCTGGAGCCGAACGATAAAGCGGAATCATTTTTAGAAGCTCGTTCACAACACCTTTTGTAGAGGGATTCTTTTCCCTTGCAGATGCAATTTCGTCAAATTCATCAATGAAAACAACTGCATGATCTAATTGCAAAAGATCATTCATCGCTGTGCGAAGTTCTGCCGACATTGAATCATTACCGCTCTCCAATTTGGAGGGCAATAATTCAATAAATGGCCAACCCAAGCGCCCGGCAATGGCCTTCGCAAAAGTGGTTTTGCCGGTTCCCGGGGGCCCGAAAAGCAACACAGTTGCAGGAGCCTTTACGCCAACTTTTTCTGCAGTAGTCGGATCAGCTAACGGCGCTACTACGCGCCCGGCGATAATTTTCTTTTCTTCGTTCATGCCAGCGACACGATCCCATAACGATGCAGAAAGAATTTCTCCGCCATATTGGTCAACAATGCGCATTGCAGTAGGTGCAATTGGCTCGAGTTTCTCGTACAGCACGAGATCATGTATTCCAGTGAATCCACGATTCACAAGTGCTGTTTCTCCGGCTTGCGAACTTGACAGCAATGCAGAAATTTTCCTCACACCTTGATGCATCAAATTTTCTTCAAGCCGTTGGAGCATGGAGGACCCCAGCCCCTGATGCCGCCATGCTGGGTCAATCGTTACAACATTGATCCAAGCATCGTCGACAACCGTGCGGGCCTGTACAACCCCAACAATTTGGCCGCCATGTAACGCGACCACGCCTGGCGAGCCCGAGGAAACATCGTTAACAAACTGCGCAATGTCGGCTGGCTTGGTGTCAGCAAGAGATCTGCATTCCTCAAGCAATCGCACAGCAGGACCAATATCTGAAAGAAGCAAGTCGCGAATTACTACACTCATGACTTAATTCTTACCACTAATACGACCTTTGCAATTACAAGGTGCGGCCCAAAATAACCAAAATTCTCAATTTGACACGCGTTGTTACAATTTCAAGATGAACATCGTCTCGCTTTTGCCCTCAACCACGGAGATCATTTTTGACCTTGGCCTGGAAGACCAACTCAGAGGTGTCACCGTTGAATGTAATTGGCCAGCAGGGGCGCGAACAGGCCGCGAAATTGTCGTTGACACGTTCACAAAACCTGGCATGACGCCCGGCGATATCGACGCAATTGTCAAAGAACGCATGGCTGCGGGCCTCGATCTCTACAACCTTGACGACGACGCACTTGCCCGCTGCGCCCCCGATCTCATATTGAGCCAAGACCTTTGTCGCGTTTGTGCGGTGGCCAGTGGCGACGTTGATGCAGCAATTGCCCGACTCCGCTGTGACGCAACAGTTCTTCAAATTGACCCACAAAACTTGCTTGAGGTAATTGAGTCAATTAACACCATTGCGCATGCAGCAGGTGTTTCTCATCGTGGGCTAGCTCTTACTCAAGCACTTCATGAACGACTCCTCGCCGTTTCAGAAAACGTTAAGGGAAAGACTCGCCCGCCAGTATTCGTCCTTGAATGGATTGACCCTCCGTTTGGAGCTGGCCATTGGGTACCCGACATCATTGCTGCAGCAGGAGGCGAGCCGGTGCTCTGCCGACCAGGCCAACGTTCGGTACAAACCACTTGGCAAGAAATTACTGCGGCTGCCCCCACTGTGGTCATTGTTGCACCGTGTGGATTCAACCTTGATGGCGCAGCAGAGCAGGCGCAATCTATTGAGCATCTACTTCCTTCTTCGGCATCAGTGTGGGCAATTGACGCAGATTCCGTCATGGTGCGTCCTGGGCCGCGCCTCGTTGATGGCGTCGAAGCAATTGCTGCAATGCTCCACAACAACGCTCCAGACAGCGACGTACTACGCAGAATCCGTTAGAGATTTTTCACTACGGCTATAGCGCCACCACATTGATGACCCCACAAGAATGGGCGAAAACCAAGTAAGTGAGCGATACAAGAGAGTGGTTCCCGTTGCATCAATGGTGCTCACCCCTGCCCTCTCGAGCAATGCAATCAACCCCAATTCCGCAAGGCCAGTACCACCAGGAATGGGTGACAGCGCAATGACCACGCGCACGAGCGAAAATGCGACGAGAGCTTCCCAAAGAGTGAGACCCTGCACTTCAAAGACCACGGCAGAGGTCCATAGACAAATAAAGCCTGCTGCCAAGGTACCTACAGATGCAGCAAAGATTACTGCCCACCTTTTGCGTAATAACTCAATAAGCCCCACACGCATCTCTGCAGAAAATGCAAGCGGCTGCGTGCGTTCCACAACTGCTCGGGTACGAATAAACCGTTGCGAAATTTTGCGGAGCAAAAATGCTCTCAGCCAAGCCGAGAATCTTCCGACGAGTAAAAAAAGTTTTGCAGATCGCAATGCCATCCACCAGAAAACAAGTGAAAACAAGATGATTGGCACGCCAACCAGAACGGCTAAAGCCTGCGGAGAAGTTGCTGTTCCTATAATGACGGGAATCGTGAGAAGCACGACGGGTAAACCCCATGTGGAAAAGGAAGGCACAACTGCAGTCGCAATAATGGACGATGCAATTGAAATGTGCGCAATTCCCCACCGAGTAAACATATGAATACGCATTCCGGTACCCACCAGCCCGCCACCGAGAACAATTCCATACCCCGCAGCAAGTGCCAACTGATCGGTCATCACCGCCTGGCGAAGCGTTACCCCTGGTGAACAAGCAGCAAGGAACGCCCCCCTCGCAATGATCATGACTATCGCGGCCCCCAACAGAGGAAGAAGTGAAATGCGAGGTAGTTCAATGAGTCGATTCCAGATATCGACAAGCACCGTGCGCTGGACAAATGCAAGTGAGCCAACGATTGCAAGAATCAATAAAGGACCAAACACTTTGCGCATTGATGTGAAACCTAACTGCCATCAACACAAGGTGACTGCGACTTTTGCCTCACCACTAGAGCGCTCCCGGCATGAATCGAACATGCGACCTGCGGTTTAGGAATACACACCTTTTTCGATTAGAACCAAATCACCCGACCTGGCCTTATTGACAGCATCTTGAATTGTGGCTTGGTCACTTGGCACACGAATCATTCGTGATGTTTCAGAATCACTAGAGCAAGACGCAAGTGCCGAACCCATAAAGATGACAGCCGCGAACAAAAGAGACAAGCGTGGTTGACGAATTGAAGTAATCGAATTTGCCCTCATGAACTTC
>Ga0315905_10004592_pt1 | contig 14113 bp, 23 predicted proteins | sample LakEriMetagenome_5_FD_203522 | JGI IMG/M metagenome (GOLD analysis project Ga0315905, IMG submission 203522) | Freshwater fungal communities from buoy surface, Lake Erie, Ohio, United States - Buoy 4 MA121 | ecosystem: Environmental > Aquatic > Freshwater > Lake | place: USA: Lake Erie, Ohio... | reverse complement strand
CGATGGTGACGCGCCTGGTTGGCAACAGCAAGGCGACCACGCTGGAGAGCAACATAATGGAGAACAACATCATGACCCTCACACCGACCATCTCCATCAACAGCTTCTCGTCGCCTCGCGCAAGATGAGGGAGCAGCACTTCGGCAGACTTGTCAACGGCAGCGGGACAAGCACTACAGCGGCGCATTGGCAAGAGGACGGCGAGGAAGACGGTCCTGCGCAGGTTGCCGCTCGCTTGCTCGGGCGCCAAGACAGCCGCCTAGCTAGAGAGGCCTCATCCACCTCCTATTCCATCGATGCTCGCGCCGCCAAAGTTCTCCTGCCAGACAGCGGCGGCGAAATAGCTCGGCTGATGGGCACCGGGGCGTTGCTCCTACGGCCTTCGGAGTCCATGTCATGTGGCCCGGGGCTCACGAGCTTGGGAACAGGGTCCTTCTCCACCACTGCCTTGGCAACACCCAGTGGCCTCAGCCTCAAAAACACTCCCAACCTCACTCACTCCAGTCCTCTAACGCCCCACCAGGTCTCTCCTCCATGCCCGCCTCCGTGTCAGGTGTGCTCATGCGGGTGCTGGAAGAGGGCATGCTGACAGCTGGCCTTGAACAGATTGCCACGCCCGATGCCAATCACGATGAGATGCTACTTGGGTCGCTCACCGCTCTTGCGGGGTCGGCCAACTGCAGGTCCGTCGTGCGCCGTATGTGTGCTTGTCCTTGTCGTGTTTGTGTGTGTCACACCTGGGGTCGCACCCGACTTTGTCGGGTGTCGCGCACCTAGTCTGGGTGCTGGGTGCTAGACCACGCGTAAACACGTCTCCTGGCACGTCGCGTGTCGTCCACGGATCTGCTGGTGCGTTGGCCAAGACCAAAAAAACGCCTTGCCCCTCGTACCCGTCCTTGCCCCTCGTACCCGTCACTCGCGTGCCTCGCGTCTTGTGTTTGTGTGCGTGTGTGCGTGTGTCTGCCTCTTTTCCTTTCCAGTCTGCCTCTTTTCCTCTCAAGTCTCGGCCTCTTTTGAGCTTGCGTCATCAGCCCCCCGCGCTCCGCGCTCCTCTGTTGCTGTGCTGCTGCGCTTTATCGCGGCTGCACTTGCTCATACTAGCGCTGCGGAAACGGCTCTAGCGATAATATATATATATATATATATATATATAATATATATATATATATATATATATATGCTCAATACACTATTATATTGGCGTATGGAATACCTAATATATTGGCGTATGGAATACCTATAAGCCTCAAGCCTGCCAACCGCTCAGTTAGCTATATACCAACCGCTCAGTTAGCTAGAGGTACCTAGGGCCAGTCAAGACCAGGCAGCCTCGAGCGCCGCTTGAGCAAGGGAGTAGTGATCAGCAGAGCTTTTATTTTATTTTTCCCATGTAATTCAAGGGGGTTCAACTGGCGCTGGTGAAGCAAGAAAGCATCGCCGTGTGCTGGCATGTCACACATAGAGGCAAAAGAGACCTACTACAGAGGAAAAAGAGAGCTACAATAGAGGCAAAAGACTACTACGCCACAAGAACAAAGCATCGCCGTGTGCTGGCATGTCATACATGGGTCGTCTAGGGTTTGCTGTAGGTCTCTTTTGCCTCTATTGTAGCTCTCTTTTTCCTCTGTAGTAGGTCTCTTTTGCCTCTATAGGTCGTCTAGGGTTTGCTGACGGCTTTTGCTTATGCTGCTGTGCCACCCCATGTGCAGCTGGTTTGACAATCTATTCAAGGCCCACTCTGCGGGCGGAGGGGACGTGCTGGTGCATCATCCGCAGGTCTGCGTCTCTCTCCTCTTCTTATCTCCTCCCATAGCGCAGGCTGCGCGAGAGCGCGACAGCGTTGTGTGTGGTGTGTGTGCAAAAGTGGTGTGTGTGGTGTGGGTGCAAGAGGGGTCCGTGGCAATGTGCATGGTGGTATGTGCGCATGGTCTTCTATGCCAACGTGCAAGATGCCGGAGCTCATCGGAGGGGGGGGGGGCGGGTGGGAGCAGGTGGCGGCGTATCACCACCGCAGCGGCCTGCATGCGCACTATCAGGTGTCTTTTTTTTTGTTTTTTTTCTGGCTACATGCTACCACATAGCATGTAGCCCATGCTGCCTGTTGGTCCTGCGCGTGTCGACGCCGAATGCCGAGCGCGCCTATGCCGAGCGCGCCCATGTAGCACGTAGCCCATGTTTCCGCCCACTCGGGACGTTTTTGTGTGCTTTTTGTGCGTCTGTCGCCACTCTTGCCATTGAGGAGGCAGCGCAGATGCGGCGCTGTCGGTCTACTGCTCCTGACCCTCCTCCCTATCTCATTTCCATCTTTGCCGCGTTTGTCCTCTCTCATCTCTATCTCCTCTCTCTCTCTGTCTCCATCTCTATCTCCTCTCTCTCTGTCACCATCTTTGTTTCTCTATTTCATCCAGGCCAGCAAAGCAGGGGAGGCAGGGGGGCACAGGATGCACGGGCACGGCGGACCAGGTGCGGCAGTGCACACCACGCATGGACTTGAAGACACCACCTCCTCCTGGGCCCCCGATGAGTTCGTCTTTTCTCCTCAGGTATCATTTGGCGAGATGAGTTGCTCTTTTGTATGAGTTGATCTTTTCTCTTCTGGTATAAGTAGGTCTTTTCTAGGAAAAGAAAAAAGACCGACTCATACCAGAAAAAAAGGTCTTGGTATAAGTAGGTCTTTTCTCCTCAGGTCTGCCCCGTGTCTTCTGCTCCCCATACTCTAAACCAATACAAGTAAAGTTATGATCCTAACAAAGTACAATCAAAGTTCTCACCTAACAAAATACGATCAAAGTTCTCATCGTAACCAAGTATGCAAAACCCTAACCCTAAACCCTAAACCCTAAACCCTGAACCCTAAACTCTAAACCCTAAACCCTAACCCTAAACCCTAAACCCTAAACCCTAAACAAAGTACAATCAAAGTTCTCATGGTAACCAAATATGCATGATGCGCGACCATGGCAGGGGAGTGACGCGGAGGAGGAGGCTTAAGGGAGGAGGAGGAGGCTTAAGGGTCGTGTGTGTTGAGTGTTACGCGTCTCGCCCCGGAGCCTTTAATTTTAATAATTTAGACGCCGAGGAGGAGGCCAAAACGCTGTTGACGCCACCCAAGCCATCAAGGCATCACGTATGAGTAGCGTACACCTCGATATCGAGAAAGTCCGTCACATCTCAATGGCCACGAACTCGGGAGTGGTTAGGCTGTTTAGAAATTTCAGGCCTGATTACGTGAACGGGTTTTGTTATTCAAATGAAAAGACTGATGATTTGGCCTCGGCTCCCTCTCTAGTATCATTGAATACGAAAAATCCTCCGGGTATAATACTCGCCGCCAATGCTGGGCCACGAGTGCCCAGCGGCGGTGTCACCCTGAAGAGGCGTTGTATGTACTTACCGACCTTCAGTCATACACCGTACAACATCCCCATTGCTACTAATTAGCTACAACATGGATAGAGCAAATTTGCCTGCCAATACGCTCCATTTTCACACACACAGCCGGTGCTAGTTTTGCGGCATATTCTGGCCCTGACGATGATGTTCAGGATGAGTCGATGGCGCTGGCCTCAACGTGCTTGCCCTCCGCTTGTGCTGAGGACGCACAAAGGGAAGGCGCAGCAAGGCTTACTACGCCTTTGGCTCCTCATCCACCTTCATCTTGGAGTCACCGTCGGACGCCGAGCTTTGCGCCTCATCACTACCCCCCGCTCCCGCTTCACCGCTTGCCCCTGCTGTGCTGTCGCTTGCAGCAGGTGCCCCGGATTCCCCTGCGGCTGGCGCTAACGGAGACTCCACCTCCGGTTGAGCCGAGGCTATCACGGACGGTGAGCGCGCTTGGGTCAGCATGGCCATCAACTGCGCCTGGTCGATCTGCCCCGGTCCAGAGGCGGACGGCGATTCTCCATTGATCATGGCATTCACCTTCTCAGCAAGTTCCTTGTCTTTGTCCGCATTCGGCTCCTGCATCCAAAAGAAGTGCACCTTCTTGTGCGACGCGAATTTCAGGGCATACACCCTGTTGTTTGTCTTGTTGTTGCGCGCCTGCTCCACGTAGCTGAAGGTGGCTTCCCCCGGAAAGATGATCATGTCGTCCTCTTCGCGACCTGTCAGCGCCACACCCGACCTGTCAGCGCGGTTTACGCCAATGCCAAGCGGGGCTCCCCGTTGAGACCCGTCGCAGCGCGCCGGCCCAGGGGGCGGCCCCCGGGGACTGCGGGCGAGCAGGGGCGGACAGGGGCGCGAGGCCCCGCGCGCAGGACGCACCCTGCTCGCGGTTGGTCCAGATGAAATGCATAAGCTGGTCCTGGTCCGCGCGCACGGTGAGCTTGCCCTTGCGCAGGTCCGGCGTGACCCTGGTATCGCCGTCGTTCTTCTTCATCTTGCCGCACTTGAACTCGACCTGCGCCCGCGCGCTCTGCTGCTGGCTCTGCTGCAGGAGCTGGGGTTGCGCGGGGGTTTTGGTTTACTTGCGCCCGGCGATGCATTCATGCCGGGCCAGCGGTCAAGGGACGCATTCACGCGCTGTTGACCGCGCACACACACCGCATCCCGGGCGCGCACACAGCGGGGAACCTGCATCAGCATCTGCTGCTGGCTCGCCATTTGAGCTCGAGCACTTGTTGACCACCTGTCCACGCTACGAACGGTTCGTGAGTGCGTTTGCAGCCAAGCGTCGTCAGAGCACAAATGCTCGGCGTATAGTCCATAGTGCCTACCGCAGAGCAGAGGGGGAATGGCACGCGCGCTGGCGTTCGTGCTGGGAGCGCTTGCGGTGCTCGTTCTCCCCGCACCGCACGTGGCGGCGGTTGACTATGGCCTGGAGCTCGCGACTGCCGACATTTCCTGGCGCGTGTGCCGCGCCGGCTTCGCCGACCCCATGTTCGCGGGCGTGTGTGCGGGGAGCGGGAGCGCGCGGAACCCGCTGCATGTGGCGGTGACGGTGTCGGCGACGTGGTGGGCCGTCCCCGACTCGCCGGCTGTCGAGGGCCCTGCGCGATGGCGAGCAGACCAGCTCCAGAAGCACGTGCTGCTCCCACGCCTGGCTGAGAGCTCACACGCGCGCAGTGTCGGATGGAAGGCCGTCGGCGACACCGGTGCGCCGACTGTCGTGGTGGCGCCGAACGCGGCGGGCGCGGGGTACAGCGGCGCCGACGCGTACGCGTTTGCCGTGACGCATGTCGAGCAGCTGAGCACCAAGACCAATTCTTCGCTTCACCACGTGTTGACACGCCTATCATTCATGGTGCAGCTTCCGCACGCGGGGGAGTTTGAGGTTTCATTCACGGGGTGCTGCCGCTGGGCGGACCTGGCCAATATCCGGCAAGAGGGGTACCCGAACAAGGTGCCCTGGCGCGTCGTGTCGAAGGTGCAGGCCTCGACCGATTCCGCCCTGGCGCCCTCGTTTTCCCCCCGCCTCTTTATGCCCATCACGCAGGTCATCCTCTGGCATTCAACCAGGGCAGCATTCAGCCTGCACGCGGACAACGGCGGTCAGCTGGTCACGCTGGTGGACGAGACCGACATGGCGGGGCGGTACCTAGAGACCGTGATCCCAATGAGCCTCGACCCCAATGTCTACGTGACCACCAACACAAAGTATTCCGCTTTTGTGAGGGACGACGGCGGGAAGTCTATCGTGTGGTTCCAAGCGCCAGAGACAGGCGCCAATCAGTTTGGCGCTTCAGGTGCTGCCCTCCTGCCTGAGGTGCTTGTTGCGGCCGTTTGACGTGGTGCCTGCAGCAGGGTTCACGCCGCCCAAAGATCCTCTTATGTGACGACGCCCAATGTTCCTCTGTGTCACCACTCTCTCTGTCACCTCTATGTCGTGTCACTACGCCCAGTGCTCCTCTGTGCCTGTTGCCCCTTGCAAACCCCTATTTTTTCTTGTGCAAGAAAGAACAGAATTCTAAAGTTCTAAAGAACTTAGAAAGAAAGAACAGAATTCTAAAGTTCTAAAGAACTTCTTTTTTCCGCCTCAATTCTGTTCTTTAGAAGAAGAAATTCTGTTCTAAAGAACAGAATTGAGGCGAAACCTCAAAAAAGCATACTACTATCATCGGGGGAAAAGAATGTGTACCCTGTTTGACGATTGGGTGGATGGCGTGTGTTTGGTCCGCAGGGGCGTGGACTTCAGGCCCGGGGTGGGTAGTGATTCGAGGAGATGTGACGAAGCTGGTGGGGACGAAACCTGCGCCCTTGGAGGCTGGGCTGCCTGTGCTGGAAGGGCTGGGAGGGATTTGGCCAAGCTCTTCTTTCTACCAGCAGCTCCAGTACAAGGGCCCGTCGTACGAGGGAGGGTGCGTTGTGAAGCTAGCGGCCAAGAAGACATGTGCTCTGGTGGAGTACGAGCACGTGGTGCGCATGCAGGCCCTTCTCCCGCAAAACTCGCTGCTGGCTTCGGAGGTTGTGGTAGACGTCTCACTGACCTTGGGGTTAGGGACCATTCAAGAGCCCGCCTTTATTCCGAAGGGCACCGTGGTCGATGCCAACTTGAGGGTGCTCATCCTGTCGCCCGAGAGCTTCAAGGAGCTGTGCGGCATCTTGCGAGGGCGAGCGCCAAAGGTGCAAGTGTGCGCCATGGCGCTTCCGCTCAGCCTCACTCTTGTGCTCAAGGGCATGCACGTGTCAGTGGGGCTCGACTTCTGGGTCCAGATCCTCGAGACCAAAAGCAGCCTGGCGCTGTATCCCTACATCACTTCGGATTCGTTGCACGGGGGACCGGCGGCGGCTAACACTCCCCGGAAGCCCTTTCCTCGCCTGGTCCTGCCCGCTGACAGCACCCCGGGCAAGGAGGGCATGGCCCTCTACTCCTCCGCCCACGCGCCCCTCGCTGTGCAGTGTGGGACAAGCCAAAAGGTAAGGATGCAAGTGCGCGACATGCCAAGCCTGCCAGCCATGGCAGTCAACCGCCTGCACCCGACAGTTTGGACGAAAGCTGTGCCGCTCAAGGCGCTAAGGGACACCACTGGTCAGCAATCTGATGGGGATGGCAAAGTGCCGGTCCAGCTGGTGGAGGCCATACCCACTTCATGGCAAGCATGGGACTCTTGGTCGCCGTCGAGTGTGACGGTGACGGGGGATCAAGTTGAGGTGTCATTGGCGCCGGCATGTGGGGCAACGGCCTCAGTCGGCTTGCACATGGTGTGCCTCCAATTGTCGTATGCCCTTGATGATGAGTGCATGGGCGGAGGCGGTGGGGCAGCTGAATGCATGCCGTCCAACTTCGGTTGCCGTCTTGAAAACCCCAACAACCCAGGGCGCTGCTTCGTCACGTCAGCCCCGTCGAGGTGCATTCATTACTTGGTGACGGACGCAGCTGCAACTGTGGTAGCCCGCCATACTGCCGCCCCGCCGCTTACGCCTACGCCCGCGCCGCCTCCGCCCCCGCCTCCGCCATTGCAGCCCACGCTCGTGCCTGTGGGGGAGGCACCCCAGACAGTAAGGCACGGCAACACGACAGTGCATCACGTGCTCGACTTCCCTCGAGGCTTGCACCTGCCGGATCCGCAAGTGCAGATACAGAGGTATCATGTCCCTGCGACGAGCGCGTCCCTGCCGCCAACACAGGCGCCAGTGTGTTCAGGCACGCCACGCGCTGCAGTGCAACACGTTGCAACACGGCAAGGCGCCACAGTCGAACACCAGACGCACTCTTGCACCTGCACCAAACGCGCCTGCTGTCAACCGCACCCGGCGTGGCCGTGAAGGGACGGGCGTTGGAAAGGCTTTGCAACGAACAACAACGTTGTTGAAAGGCTTTGCAACCAACAACAACGTTGCAAAGCCTTTGCGAGGCCGCCACCCTGGTCTCTGTCCTTGTTAACACTTGATCGTCGGCAGCTGCCGCGCTGTGCCACGGCGGCCGCGGATGCGCGCGCAGTAGACTAGACTACCAAGAATAGCCTAGCATACATAAATAGGCTAGGGTCAGGGCTCCAATTGTTGATGGATTGAGGTCTGTGTGTGAACAGCGGCGCGCTGAGCATGTATTTCGTGGAGGACCTGGGCATGGTCAAGCTTGGTCAGCCACCGGCCAATTCGCTCCGTGCCGTTTTTGACGCCCAAGCTTCTGCCTGCTTGTGCGCGGGCTCCCGCGACCTTGTCCTGCAGCGGTGCTCTCCGCCTCCCCCTCCCGCGTTTGCTCCCGTGCGCGGGCGACCTGAGTGACGATGCATGCCATGCGCTGCGCATGCGCTTGTGTCCCTCTCCTGCCCCCTCGCACACTACCTGGTGTCCTGGTGTCATGGGCCGTGAGGCGTGCATGTGACTGCTGACGGCAAAGACGGCGGCTGCGTGCGCAGGAAGCTGGTGGACAAATGGAACAAGGATCAGAACTCCCTTGATTCGCCGTCGCGCAGCCAATGGTATAAAATGGGCCATGAGCTCACAGGGGCTAGAGTAGAGCTCGACGGGGCCGCCTACACGTGGACGTGTGTCGCTGAGGTGAAGCTGGATGTCATCAAGGCTCTAACGCGCGATACGGTGCAGAGCGATGCCGCGCACTCCTGCATCCTCTGCTGGCACCTTTCCAGCGGGCACCGGTGTTGATCAAGGCGGTCAATCATCGTGGTCGTCAAGGCACTTGTCGTCAAGGCACTCGTTCCACTGCCAGACTCGCTAAGGCTTGCTCGCTTGCCAGCCATGACGTCAAAACTCTGCTCACCAGAGGAAAAGGCGGAGCAACGCAACAACGCATGGCATGGCCCCCGCAAACACTCACGTGTTGGCAGTGTGCCGCCGCTGTCTTGTGTTAGATCTTGATCCGCTCCCTCGTCCTCTCCACCCAGCCTTGTACGACAAGAACAAAGCAACGCAAAGCAAATGAACACTTGATATACACAGAAGATCGGGGCATGCCCTACGAGTGCATTGCTCATGGGTCTTGCTTCAAGTAGCAGATGACCGAAGTTGAGTACCCTTTGCTACGCGCATGCAGCACATCGGCAGCATTGATGGCTGCCGGGAAACATGACAGAGTACCGGGTTAAGCGGTAAGCGAAGCTTGAGCGCCGGTAGGGGGGCGATCCGAGTGGGGTACCCGTGAGGGTCGAAGTGGTAGTAAGGTTGACTTTATTGATAGCGTGTATATACACGCGATAGCGTTTAAAAAAAAAATCAAATCGGGGACAAAATAGTTTCGGGGAAAAGTCAGCGTTGGCAAAAAAACTTGCCACTGATGGCAAAAACTTGCAGCTGTTCGCATTGGTCCCCCCCGTAAGGCCGTTTTGCGACGCGTATTTGCGCGTTTTGTCCAGATTACTGGTGTGGTGGGTGATGATGATCCTTTTTATTGTTCTTACAGAAACAAAATTTAGCATCTGCTATATACCTGTTTGGGCTCGGTACTCGCCTCTCCGGACCAGGGTTAAAGCATATGCGATAACGCTCTCACCATGACCCTACTGGTGCACTGGTGATTCCCCTTCTCCTTGGGATAACTCGGTGGAGCACCTATTCACCTGCCTGTTAACCCCTCTCAGTGTCCATTTGTACAAATGACCGACACTGATGTCGCATTCCTACTCTACTATAGGCCCTGCCCGTGTGACCGTCATGACCTTAACCTCCCTCCATCCCTGCCTCTCTCCAGACCCTGGGCAGGTGTGAGTGCGCGGCGGCTAGTGCGCCCGCCCCTCATGGTTTGAGGATCATCAGTCCTCTCACCCTTACCTTAGTTTTCTCAGAGCTTTCTGGACGTTGACAAAAAAATTGGCCCTGAGTTTTTCCTCCCATCTATCGTATCCACCGTCGCTTCCTAGAGTTTGCCAGACTCTAGGCCCTATCCTTATCTTAGAGTTTGCCCAACTCTAATCTCTTGCCTTCCACCACGCTCCTAGAGTTTGCCAGACTCTAAGCCCTTCTAAGTCAATTCTTCGGAGCGGCTAGTATTGCCCTGCACCACCTGCTCCCCTCCATTGAGAACTCGGGTTGCCAGACCCTAGCCTTCTCATCCTGCTTCAACCTTCTCACGTCAACTTGCTCGCTTGCACTTTCCACACATAGTCCTCCTGTCCATGTTCCTTCCCACTGCTTTCCACCAGTTCTCATTCAAATCTCTCCAGTCCTTGGAAGACTTCTTCCACCTTGCTCTTTTGACCGCAACCGTCATTTTTCGTACCCGCTCTTTGTGCAAAATATGAACACAGGACCGTGTCCTGTGCATTAAGCAGCTCATGCACGAATCCCCTCCGGATTGCGTTTCGTTTCGATTCAACCACCCCAAGCTCCTTGAGATTACTATTGAATGTTTGCACGTGCACGGATCCACATGTGACCCCCACGAAGATGATCAGTTTCACTGTCCATCCAGCGCTCTCTCCTTCTGCCTTCTTTGCAAGGCTTTTGACCAGGACATCATGCTGATCTCGCGCACGAGACTCTCCACGTTCTCGGTAATCTTGTCTTTGATCTGATGTGCTCTTGAACTCTAGAATGTACAGAATTTTACTTGTCCATTCAATAGCGACCGAGTCAGGGCGCCTGCGTCCAAAAATAACCTCATTGTAGTGGTCTGTTTCATCCCGATCTACTATTCGGTCATCATCCTGTTCCTGACTGACGCGACTGTTCTCAGAATCCTGCTCATTCGCTCGTGTGCTTTCAAGAAGCCTTTCTGCCTCTCCTTCTACATCCTCCGGCAGGATGTCGCCAATCTTTGTTTCTGCCCATAGCTGTTGCAGCTGCCTGTCTTGGTCTCCTCCGATGAATTCAAGTTTCTTTTTGCCTCACCATGCGTTAAAATGGCGCCCCTTAGATACCCCCAGCATCTATTATGGGTGTCAATGACACTTTTCTTCTGTGCTTTACATCCAGCACTTTGAATGTGTACCACTGTTTCTTCTGGGAGGGCTGCAAGCGACACCGTGTCTTTTCTCCTTTCTCCTTTCATGGGAGCCGAAGTAGTATAGATATGTATAATAACGATGTCGGTAAGAGATTTATGAAGTAAAAAGGCACTCTAACGAGCGCCACCCTTTATTTTACTTCATAAGCTTCATAGACATATACTCCCCCCTTACCGACATCGTTATTATACATATCGTTTATATTAATGAAACAAACGAGAAGCTGCGAGAGAAAGAGGACATCGAAGCCAAGGCCGCCGTGCTGGCAAAGAGGCAGGAGGCCAAGAATGCTGCTGATGCAGTTGAAGCATATCTCAAGGCCCGCGGCAGGAGCAGGACCAGGACCAAGAGCAGGAGGGAGGGTCGATCGGGGGGCGTAGGGTTTTTTTGAGGGACTCTACTGCAGAGGCAGCTCTCGCAGGAGCTGGAGATGGCGATGCTGCTGCAGCTCACTGTGCAGATACCACCGGCGGCGTGCTCAAGGCGCACGGAAAGAAGAAAGGCCATGTTTGGTCAGCATATGACCTGACAGGTGACAAGCCGTCATGTTTACTCGTGAAGGGAGACTGCTGGCAGACATCTGTCGGGGACGTCATCTGCTGTTGTGTGCCGACCAGTTTGGCGGGCACGAGCAACTACTGGTCGCATTTGTGGACGCACCACAGACTCGTTTGGTACGATTTGAAACGGCGTGATGACGCACTCAACCCGTCGGCGGGCGAAGCTGCGATGGTGAAGCTCAAGGAGGGCCTTGTCAACATGGCAGCAGCCACCCAGGTCAACCGTGGCATCCGTGGTAAACAATTCCTGTCCCCAAATCTGTCCTAGTAGTATAGATATGTACAATAACGATGTCGGTAAGGAATCAGCCCAAAAATTCATGAAGCAAACAGGCGACCTAAAGGCCGCCACCCTTTATTTTGCTTCATAAGCTTCATAGGCATACACTACCCCCTTACCGACATCGTTATTGTACATATCGTTTATATTAATGAAACCAACTCTTAAACCCACCCATCCGCCCACATATCAGCCTATTTCTTAAACCCTCAAAATCCCTCCGTCAAAAACATTTAAATATTATTATGTTTTCATAACAATGTTTAGTTCTAAAAAAAAATTATCTAGTTACTATACCTGTTTCTACGTCTATTGTTAGCTGGTCTCTGTAGAATGTGAAGATTATTACATCGATAGGAACGTTGCTATTTCACTATTATTAGTAAATGATACGTTAATATTACGAGGTTGTAATTTATCCGCAATATTTCCACGTTAAACATTTACGAAGTACCATTTGCTTTGCTCCCAATATCCTTGAGAAATTAAACCAGTTGAAACGCCAAAATCCGATGATGTTAATGGTTCCGCTAAATTTACTTGTTGTAAAAAGTTTTCATAGGTCATATTTAGAGTAGAGTTGAGTATATTTTGACCACCTACGCCCACTTGTAAATTAATTAGAGATAATGGCGCCAGGGTCGCGGGACATGTATCAAACGGCGACTTCCATTGAAAATCTCCGAATCCGCTATTTGCTCCAGTAGTAGCACCAATAAATGGCATATTAGAACCGCTGTAGGATGAACAATACCTGAATTTACTAAATCATTAAATGAAGATCCAGAAGTAATATTAGTATTGATATGTACAATAACGATGTTGGTAAGGGGGTAGTATATGCCTGTGAAACTTATGAAGCAAAATAAAGGGTGGCAACCTTTAGGTCGCCTGTTTGCTTCATGAATTTTTGGGCTGATTCCTTACCGACATCGTTATTGTACATATCTATACTACTTGTCCTCTGGCCAAAATCTGCATGCGTGCCAAAAGTCGTCAGGTGTGCGCCAGAACACGCTGACGCAAGACGTGAAGACGTGCTGTCGCAGCACACACGCCATGACGGAATCCCTGCACGTGAATCAGGAGCCCTTGCTTGTTTATGAGGTGCGCAATGCGAAGCTTGCCAATGGTTTCAACAACAACAGACTGTCGTTGGAGGACTGGAGCATCAACAACCAGTCTGTGGCCTTACTCACGCCTCTTGCCAACGCCTCACAGTACCTCGAGGGTAAGAATTACCCAACGTCAAACCTCGTCATCCCATCCATGTACTGATGCATCGAGTTGTTGCATCCAGATGCAGCAGTACGGCAGCCGTGGGACTGTAACATAGGTTTTGTTTCTGTAAGAACAATAAAAGGACGATCGATCGACTGATGGGAGGCAGGTCTTGTATGATGACATGGTGCGTCGTTGGCAGACTGAGATATCGACGGAGCTCAAGAGCTTCTACTTCATAGCTACAATTTGCGACCCTCGTCAGAGGGACTGACCTTCTCCAGCGTGTCCCAGGAAGAGAGGTGCACAAGAGGCTCGACACGCACGAGACACTCACAAAGTCACAAAGTTCGATGCTGAGTACGAATCGGTCTGGAATACAAGTGCCCCCGAAGAGCCGTCGGTGCCTGCGCTTGCACCTTCAGTCTCGGTCATTCTCCCTGTGCCTGCGCTTGCACCTGCTGCCTCGGCCTCGCTAGGCTCGTTCGTGGACTTCATGGCAAGTATAGCACACCTCCAAGCACCAGTGGCTGCTTAGGTGTCAAGGGTCAAGTCCGAGGCGCATCGCTACCTGGAGCTGACTACAGTTCTAACGAATACAGACCCACTCGAGTGGTGGGCTGCAAACGAGATCAACTTCCCAGTGTTGAGTGTTATGGCGCGGCAGTACCTAGGTGTCCCGGCCACGTCAGACTCAGTTGATCGTCTCTTCAGCCTCGCCGGACACGCATTCGAAGACTTGCGCCAGAAGATGAAGGAGGAGATGCTTGAGATATTCATGTGGTCACGTATCAACAAAGAAAAACGTCAGAGGGATTAATGATGCCACCTCCTCTACGCAGCCGCAGCTGCTGCGTAGTAGATATATCAGATATCGTGATAATATCAGTTATCCCCGATATGGTGAAAGGTATAATATCGGGGATAACCAATCTCACAGTGCCCCTTTCTACAAATGACTTCGATCGATCGTCCTTTTATTGTTCTTACAGAAACAAAACCTAGCAAACGCCATATACCTGTTTGGGCTCGGTACTCTCCTCACCGGACTAGGGTTGAAGCACATGCGAATACGCTCTCACTATGACCTCGCCGGTGCACTGGTGACACCCCTACTCCTAGGAAGACCATGGTGGAGTACTACGTCTCCTACCTGTCTACCCCTCTCAGTGTTCACTATTACAAGTGACCAACACCAATGTCGCATA
>Ga0315905_10004591_pt1 | contig 14116 bp, 22 predicted proteins | sample LakEriMetagenome_5_FD_203522 | JGI IMG/M metagenome (GOLD analysis project Ga0315905, IMG submission 203522) | Freshwater fungal communities from buoy surface, Lake Erie, Ohio, United States - Buoy 4 MA121 | ecosystem: Environmental > Aquatic > Freshwater > Lake | place: USA: Lake Erie, Ohio... | reverse complement strand
TTTATAAGCCAGCTAACGGTGGTCTGCTTAGCGTCAAAGGTACGTCTATCACTAACTTTGACATCGCAGCATCGATGACTAAAACCTTACGTAAACCAGAACTGGTTACCGACTACGCAACAATGAGCAAGCGTCCGCTGAATACAGCCTTCAAAGCATTGACCACGAAGCCAGCTGTACCTAACGGTCGCCTCAACGAAGAATGTATAATCTTGAAAGTATTTTAATGGAACAGAATAGCCAAACTGAAATTATGTTGATTGCACAAGAAGAATGTGCTGAAGTTACCCAAGCTATCTCCAAAGTGTTTCGCTTTGGAATTGATGGCATCCATAACGGTGTAACCAATCGTGCAAGACTGACTGAAGAAGTTGGAGACTTGAAATGTATGATTGACTTATTGTGCCAATCAGGTATAATTGATGAAGCTGAGATGAACAAAGCTGCCACTGCCAAGCTGAAGAAGTTAAAGCGTTGGTCCACTATTTTTGGAATGCCAGAGAACTATTGATATGATACTAATTGACTACAGCCAAGTTGCGCTTGCCAACCTTCTTGCCTTTCAGAAAGACCTGAAGGCTGGATCAGAATCAGATGTGGAGAATTTGATTCGCCACACGACTCTATCCACAATTCAATTTTATAAGAAGAAGTACCACAAGGAGTACGGTGATGTAGTCATTTGCTGTGATGGTCGCCACTACTGGAGACGTGGTTACTTTGAATACTACAAGGCATCACGTAAGAAGAATCGTGAAGCCAGCGATCTCAACTGGAATCAAATCTTCGACATCCTGTCCAAGATTCGTGATGAGATCAAAGCTAACTTCCCATACAAGGTTGTTCACATTGATCGTGCTGAAGCTGACGATATCATTGCTGCACTCACTGCGCAAGCACAAGAGTTCGGTAGCTATGAGAAAGTTATGATTGTCTCCAGCGATGGCGACTTCAAACAACTGCATCCGCTAGGTGATGTGAAACAGTTTAGCCCAATGCATAAGAAGCTAGTGATTAGCAAGCATGACGAAGTCAAACGTCAACTGATTGAGCATATCGTTAAGGGTGATGCTGGCGATGGCATTCCTAACATCCTAAGCAAGGATGACCACTTTGTTCGTGAAGACGCTGGTCGTCAGGCTATGGTCAGCACCAAACGTCTGCAGGAATTCTTTGACAAGGGTATTGATGCTTGTCGCAACGATGAAGAGAAACGCAACTGGCAACGTAACCAAACGCTGGTTGACTTTAACTTTATCCCAGAAGATCTGCGTGCAGAGATCCTAAATGATTACCTAAATAATAAACCCACTGCTGATAAGATGACCATCATGACATATCTGATGAACCATCGTTGCAGATTACTACTTGAATCATTGGAGGATTTTTAATGGCTACAAAATTATTTTTTGAGATGCTGGACGAAGTAAACGCTGACGTGTCTACACTAAAAACTAAGTACGCTGGATCTGGTGCACTTAGAATTTTGTTCGAGCATGCATTCAAACCAGATAAGAAGTTTCTTCTACCAGAAACTGACCCACCTTACAAAGCAGATATCCATCCAATCGGTATGGCTCCAACAACACTAGTGCATGAGTCAAAGCGTCTCTATGTGTTTACACGTGCAGACTTGACAAAGTTGAAACGTGAAGGGTTGTTCATTGACTTACTTGAGTCGATCGACAAGAACGATGCTAAGATTCTGTTGGCTGTTAAGAATCAACAGCTTCCAAAGATATTTCCAAAGATAACCGAAAAGGTTGTCACAGACGCAGGATTTCTATGAACTACCTTAACCTTACAAACAAAGCAGATCGCACGTCAATCACAACTGAAGTACGTAACCTTGTTTTGAATGACTCAGTTAAGGTTTTGCACCGTGCCTTTGACACGGCTAAAATGTATGAAATTACGCTGAATTTTGACCCTGTAGCGCAGCTTTACACGAACGAAACGTATGAGGCGACAGCTGAAGACGTGTACAAAATTGCGGCTCCAGAGAGGCTTGTGAGGGTCGCTAGGACGGGCAAAAACGCATACTGGGGCGATTCTGGCTGCACTGAGGACAGTTGCCCTTCCTGACCCCTAAAAAGCCTCCAAAACTCGTTGCTTTTTTACAACTAATAACCCTGCCGATAGCAGGGTTTTTGCACATGGGGCTTTACATTTATTCAGACTTCCTGTATAATAACTACAGTTATTCGAAAAAAGGAAAGAAAATGGAAAAGCTACCTCGTAATGTGTTATCCGTAACTATCGTCAATGGTGTCAAAACCACTGTGTACAAGCCACGCAAGGCTCCAAAGTCAAAAATGCGTTCGCATTCATCACGTGGTTTCGTGCAGGGTACAGGTGGCATCGCCACTGGTTTCCCTTCGGCAGTGAAGTTTGCAAATATTGCTTGACATTTATTCAGACTTCAGGTATAATAACTGTGTTGGGTTTGATGAGAAGGATTTGTTATGACTAAGTTTAAAGTAGTTGATTCGTTTGCTGCCAATGGCACTTCTTTACGTGGTTACGTAAAAACCACTTACTCAGATCTGGTGGCTATCTTTGGTGAGCCACAGCGTGGTGGTGACAAAACCACTGCAGAGTGGGTTGTGACTTTCGGTCGTGGTAAAGACAAAGTTGTTGCTACCATTTATGACTGGAAAGAGTACGAAACCCCGATGGGTGAGTACAACTGGCATGTTGGTGGTCACGATTTTATGGCTTCGGTTCTCGTGAGCGAAGTTGTAGCTGAGTACCAAAGCATGGTGTGCGAAGAACTTTCTGCGGAGTAATAAGTATATGTTGAAGCTAATCGGTTTCGGTGTTATCGTTTACTTGGGCTGGGTAACTGGTTTCATACAAGCGATGCTCTTGGTGATGGCTGGTTTGTTAACTGTACTTGCAGGAGGAATGGTATGAATGATTGGGATCGAGATAATCTAGAGTTTCTGTTGTCAGCCAATAAAGAAGTCCTTGATGACTGGTACCAGCAACTTAGTTCTGATGACTTGTTGTATGCGTTTGAGTTGCTTGCTGCACATCGTGCCGAGTTGCAAGAACGTGTTGAAGAGTTAGAGTTGCTAGGGAAAGAGGAAGAAGGTTTTCCCGAAGCTGTCAGTATTTTAGAAAAGTATGTTACAGGAGAAAGAAAATGAAGAAAGTAATTGTTACCTTAGCAGTAATTGGTAGTTTAATTTCCACCTCTGCCATGGCATGGGGTGAACGTGAGCAGGGTATCTTGACTGGTGTCGCAGGTCTCTGGGTTGTACAGCAACTCCATCGAGCAGGACAACAGCAACAACCAGTGTATGCACCACCTCAGCCTGTGTATGTGCAGCAACCAGTTTATGTTTTGCAGCCACAGCGAGTTTGTGAATTGCGTAGTGAAATAGTGAATGGTCAAATCATCCAAGGTAACTTCTGTTACTACCGTTGAACTTTAATTTTTATTATGGGATTTTATCATGGGTAATTTTATTGTGGGTGTAATCGTTGGAATTGCTGCAACAACCATTGGGTTCACTGGTATTGCACGTTTACTTGACCATGGCGTAAAGCAAACGCAAGAGATCGTTCGTCAAGTAGACAAGAATTGAATTTTATAATAGGGAGAAGTGAAATGAAACGTAGTCTAATATCATTGGCAGTTGTTGCAGTCTTTGCAACAGGGTGTTCCTCTTTCGGGAATAAAGCACCTGAACCAGTAGTCAAGGTTGAAAACAAACTAGAGCAGAAACCAGAAATCAAGAAGTCTGAAGCAGAGTTTCTTGAGTCAGCTGGCGCAGTGCAACTGCAGTTTTCTGAAGAAGGTGAGTGGCTTGTTATTAAAACAGTTGGTACTGCACCAATCAACTTTAATCATGCTCAGGGACGTGACGAAGCATTTATGCTCGCAACCATGCGTGCCAAACGCAATCTGGTTGAGTTCTTGAACAACGATGTGAAGTCTGGTAAGGCATCTGAGAACATTAGCAAGTCTGCTCTGCAAGATTTTGTGAACACAAAGAACAATGAGTCCATGAAGAAAAACAAAGAGACAAAGACTAACGATATTTTCGGTAGTGACTCTGAAGTTGATGGTGGACAATTCAGTGAAGAAGAACGCAAACGTGCAAGTCGCATTTCGCAATCAGTCACTGAGAAACTTACTGATAATGCACAGGGTATCATAAAGGGTGCATATATCTCTAAACGTGAAGTTGATCGTGAGTCAAACATGGTGTCGGTACAGGTTACTGTTTCTAAGAAAAGTATCAATGCTGCTACCAATGTTCGTTTGATGATGAATGGAATGTAAATGAAAAAGACTCTACTTGCGCTTTTACTTGCTTCATCGTTTGCATTTGCCGAGGAAGTTACTGTAACTGGTTATGGTGAAAACTATAATGCAGCATTGGAGAATGCTAAAGTGTTGGCACTAGAGAAAGGTGCAAGTACTTACATTATTGGAGAGAAACGAGCAACTGAGGGTAGGGTAACTGAATCTATCGAGCAGTATAATGGTGGTGCGATTAAAACATTCAATGTTATATCACGAAGAAATACTCCGCTGGGTTGGGAAGTAGATATAGTTGCAGAAGTTGTACCAAAGGATAATCGTGTTATTCGAAACAACAATGAATTTAGCGCTGACTTTCAAGAGTTTGGAGAACGTGAAAGAGTAGTTAACAAACTAGACAACGTTGGTAGTGCGATCAGCGCAACAGTCATAAACCCAAATTATACTGTTGGGCGATACACAACCGTAGCAACTGGTCGTATAGTTCTGGCATTCCAACCCAAGTGGGTATCGGATATGCGAGAGTTTACAAAGGTAGTCAATCAGAAAGGTTTGACTTCAAACAATGCGTATAAGACTTTGCATGGGCAGGGTGTTGCTGCTTTGTTGAGGGTTAATCCAATTGCAGCAGTTGGTGCATTTGTTGTTGGTCAGCCAAGTGAACCACAAATGAGTAACGATATGATGGTCTGCTTTGATGCATCTGACTGTTACAGCGTAGGTGTTAATTTCGAGAACATGCCTAGAGTACCTAAACTGGTTCTCTCGAGTGTTGTCGGTGGTCAAGAATACATATTGTATGAACAAGAACTTGATATGAAGATGTATGAGTTCATACATGCTGGCGAAGGTAGGTATCATAGCGTCTTTACTCAGTTTAAGACTAACTATAATCAACCAACTCTGATTGTGCACCCAGCACGTCAACAAGTGGTTGATGTTAGATTTGAAATAGATAACAATCTTGCCAGACAGATGAACAACATAAAGGTGTATCTGAGATGAAACAGAAGTGGGTTGATGCATTTATGGACACAGCTGAGCGATTCGCTGAGTTGAGTTCTGCTGTTAGGCTGAAGGTTGGTTCTGTGGTTGTTAAAGACAATCGCATCATCTCTATCGGCTATAACGGTATGCCAGCTGGTTGGACCAATGTGTGTGAAGATACGTCGCCAGATGGATCGACTAAAACGAAAGACGAAGTTATCCATGCTGAGGCAAATGCAATTATGAAACTTGCCAGAGATGGCGAGAGCGGTGCTGGCGCTGCTGTATTTGTGACACATGCTCCATGTATTGACTGTGCAAAGTTGATCTATGGTGCAGGTATCAAGAATCTTTATTATAGAAATTCTTACAGAGATACAAAAGGGCTTGACTTTCTTGAAAAATGCGGTATAATAGGAATAAAGGTATGATGTGAAACCTACGATTGCAATTTATGTGCAGCATCCTTATGCATCGTCGCAGTGTGCAAATGGTGTGATGAGGGCACTTGATAGTGACTTTAGGTTTAAGATTTTTACAAAGCATGAGCAGATAGATGGATTCTTTGATAACGTAGATATGCTTTGTTTCCCTGGAGGTATGGGTGATGCTGCTAAGTTTGATTCGATACATCCCTCGACTGTGAGTGTTGTAAAGAAACGTGCTGAGATGGGTATGCCTTACCTTGGTATTTGTATGGGTGCTTACTGGGCTGGTTCTCATTATTTTGATATAATTGATGATACAGACGCTGAGCAGTACATTACAAGACCAAACGCTGATACACGTAGACCACATGCTAAAGCAATGAAGGTCAACTGGAGTGGTGAAGACATGAAGATGTTCTTCTATGATGGGTGTGCTTTGTTTGGTGGTGAGTATGAAACTGTTGCCACATATTCAAATGGTGATGCAATGGCAATCAGAAAAGGTAAGACTGGGTTGATAGGTTGTCACCCAGAGGCAGAGAAAGATTGGTATGAGTTGTATAGTTGGATGAAGAAAGAGTGGCAGGGTGATCGACACAAGTTGCTGCTTGACTTTGCCAAATCGTTGTTGTGAAATAATTTTGAAAAGTATCAAAGTTGTTGCACAACTTGACTAAATAAACAATACGTAGTAGAATAAGTCTACTGCGAAGTAAAAGGAAAAAGAGATTTCAAATGTTTAGCATATCGCCATTATCGTTGTTTAGATCCCAGCATGACTGCAAAGCCAGTTATGAGAGCGGACGCACAACAGTAGCTGGCTCATGGAATCTACCGATTACCAATGGGGTTTGCAAGATGTAACTAGACTTAGGTCTTCATCTACCAAACCCCAGCGACGAAAGTCTCTGGGGTTTTTTGTTTTGGGATAACCTACTAAACTGTAGGGGCTTTAAATAAGTGCTTTACATTTATTCAAGGTTGAGGTATACTTCTATCTTAGCTTGTTGATGCGGTCTTTACCACTCAACTCTGTTCTTTAAAAATTCGGTACAATTGTTCCCTGATAGTGTAGCGGTAACACAGCTGACTTTGACTCAGCTATCGCAGGTTCGAATCCTGCTCGGGGTGCCAAACAAAAATGCATTAGGTTCACCACCCAGTAGGCGATCTAGTTTGACCACAGCTGACGGAGCTGTAACTGCTAGGCAGCACGAAACCTTGAGATAATATCAGGAGGACGCTGGATAAAGTGGAACTGTAATGTGGTTGACAGACAAGTCCGTGGACGACACGGTAGGGCAGGTTTAAAACTGTTATTTCTGTCAAACATCCTAATGTGTTTTTGTTTGGTAAGTTATATGTAAACACTTTTCAGCGGGTCACCCGTGTTGGATAGTTTCTGTTTAGTACAGTATCCGAAATGTGTTTTCATATAGTAGTTTGCACGGTTCGTCTATCGGTTAGGACACATGCCTTTCACGTATGTAAGACGGGTTCGATTCCCGTACCGTGTACCATTATGGGGGTGAAACTTTAAGGTGAAGTAACTGGCTTTTAACCAGTAAAACACGGATCGTTACCGTGCACCCCTACCAATCAATGGTGTCCTTAGTGTAGAGGTTCGCACCCGACTCTGTGAAAGTCGTAGTATGGGATCGTTCCCCATAGGATACCCCAATTTTATTTCTCGCTGGTGTAATGGCAGCATAGCGGTCTCCAAAACCGTTGGTTGGGGTTCGAGTCCCTAGCGGGATGCCAAGTAATTTGCCACTAAAGCTAATCTAGTGAAAGCGCTGGTCTGAAAAGCCAGATAGTCTGGAGCGTAACCAGATGGTGGCACCAAAATTTGCGGCATTAGTATAATGGATAATACAGTAGGCTTCTACCCTACGAATGTGGGTTCGATTCCTGCATGCCGCACCAGATATGTAAGTGGAGCCAGTTGGACAGGCACTGGATTGCAAACCCATGGAAGCAGGTTCGATTCCTGTCACTTATTCCAAATTATGCGAGTGTGGTGAAATGGTATACGCATCAGACTTAAAATCTGACACCGAAAGGTTTGCGGGTTCGAGTCCCGCCTCTCGCACCAAAGTTTAATGGAGATGATGCTCTAATGGTAGGGCAGCGGACTGTAAATCCGTGGCTTCGGCAAGTAGGTTCGATTCCTATCATCTCCACCAATATAGCCTATTAGCTCAGGGGTAGAGCAAACGCTTGATAAGCGTTAGGTCGGTGGTTCAAAACCACCATAGGCTACCAGTTTTAGGATCCGTTCAGCAAACTCAAAAATTCAACTTTTAATTGAAAAATAAGGATCCTGTTTTATTATTCCGCAGTAGCTCAGTCGGTAGAGTAGATGACTGTTAATCATTTGGTCGGTGGTTCGAACCCACCCTGTGGAGCCAGTTTTATGCGTGGTTAGTTTAATGGTAAAATCAAACATTGCCAATGTTTAGTCAAGAGTTCGATTCTCTTACCCCGCACCATGGATGTATAGCACAGTGGTAGTGCAGTTCCTTCATACGGAAAAGGTCAGTAGTTCAAATCTACTTACATCCACCAGATTATGCCTTGTTAACTCAGCGGTAGAGTGTCTCTTTTACACGGAGAAGGTCGGCAGTTCGATCCTGTCACAAGGTACCAGTTATGCCCCATTAGTTCAACGGATGAGAATACGATGCTACGAACGTCGGGATGGTGGTTCGATTCCATCATGGGGTACCAGTTATGGAAAGTAATGCAGGTGCGTTGGTGCGCCGACTAGCCTTGAAAACTAGGTTCTCAGAAATGGGATGGGGTTCGACTCCTCTGCTTTCCGCCAAATTTTGGAAGATGTGTTGCAAGGTGCGACAGGAGTTTGCTAAACTCTCGTTCAGAAATGGGCTGACAGGTTCGATTCCTGTATCTTCCGCCAAGTTATAGAGAGTTGGATGAGTGGCTGAAGTCGCTACCCTGGAAAGGTAGTTTACCGAAAGGTAACGTGGGTTCGAATCCCACACTCTCTGCCAGTTGATGGGCTGATAGCTTAATGGTAAAGCGTTCGACTCATAATCGATTGAGTCTGAGTTCAATTCTCAGTCAGCCCACCATGCCCCTGTGGACAAATAGGCAAAGTCGCTTCTCTCAAAAGGAAGAGCATTCTCGGTTCGACTCCGAGCAGGGGTACCATACATTAAGGAGATAATTATGCCATCAGTATTTTTAGTTAGCGATACGCACTTCGGACATGCTGGTGTATGTAAATTCACCGAGTCCGATGGTGTGACAAAGATTCGACCATGGACTGATCCACAAGAGATGGATGAAGAAATGGTTAAGCGTTGGAACGAAACCGTTCGACCAAACGACAAGGTCTACCACTTGGGTGATGTTGTTATCAACCGCAAGTCGTTGAGTATCATGAGTCGTTTGAATGGCGATAAAGTTTTGATTCGAGGTAACCACGATATCTTTAGAGATGACGAATACCGTCAACACTTTAGAGAGTTGCGTGCTTACCATGTTATGAATGGGATGATCTTGAGTCACATCCCTGTACACGAAGCATCGTTAGGTCGCTTTGGTGTTAACATCCATGGTCATACTCACACTAATCGTGTGTTGAAGGCTCGTGGTATTGATGCTAAGACTGGTGCTACATTGTACAGCGACGAGATTGATGTTCGTTACCATTGCGTGTGCGTTGAGCAAACAGACTTCAAACCAATTTTGTTTGAAGATGTTATTAAGCGCATCGAAGCAGAAGGTGGTGCAGTGGGCTTTAAGAATGGAAATGGACCACGTGTGATGTAACACTAAGTATAGGTAGGAGAAACAAAGGGGAATGTAATGAATGTTCTAGCACTAGACGCATCAGGTTTGCCACGCAGGTGGATCAACTTTGATGACGCTATCACATACCATGCTAAAAACATGGTTGTCTGGTCACTTGGTGAAACTGTAGCTACTTATCGTGGTGGTTACAATGCAGCAGGAGAACAGTCAGTCTTAGAAACATCCTCTATCATTGCTGTAAGAGGTACTGGGTTTTCTCTTAACAAAGTTGGTCGTGTGGTATTGACTAACAGGTCTTTGTTTAACAGAGACCATCATGTCTGTGCTTACTGTGGTGATCATTTTACTACGCCAAACTTGTCTAGAGACCATGTCGTACCTCGTGCAGATGGTGGTCCAGATGTTTGGACAAACGTAGTGACTGCATGTAAGCCATGCAACATGAAGAAGGGTCGTAAGTCGGTTAAAGAATCTGGTATGTCTTTATTGTATGTGCCATATGAACCTAACCACTACGAGCACTTGATCTTGCAAAATAGAAATATTCTTGCTGATCAGATGCAATACTTGCTATCTGGTGTTCCTAAGAATTCCAGAGTTGCAAGAAATTAGGGCTTTACTTTTAAAGATAGTTGTAGTATAATAACTACTCGATAGTCGAAAAGTCCTCTCTAAGTCACTACGTAAAGTCGGGTGCTTGAGGCATTAGGGGCTGTGACGTTTTGGTTGCAGCGATAGGGAAGCGTAGGATGGGGCTATCTCTATACTTTGGTCTTAAAGTGTTCATGGACGCACGTATGCCTGTCACGCATAAAGAAGGGGATCGTTACCCCTTAAGACCGCCAAGATTTCGGGGGATTCATATACTGGGTATTATGCCTGCCTTGCACGTAGGTCAAAAGAGTTCGATTCTCTTATCCTCCACCAATTTTTACATAATAAACTCTTATGCACATTGAACACATATTCACTAACTTTATTGCTACTGACGATCTGAACATTGATAATGATGCAATCGTTAAGTTATGCTACGAGAAACAGAAAACGTCAGGCACTAGTATTTACTTTACTGGTGCTGAACCTGAAGTCTCACAGCTATTTCGAGAATTGACAGTTAGGTTGAATGGTCTTCATAAGCATCTTGGTCTTGTAGATAATGCATATCAAAACATCTACATGGCATGGGCTAATATAAACAGCAACCAGTACATTGGTATACCTCACAATCATGGCGAGAGACCCAATACTGTTTTTTCTGGTGTGTATTATCCTAAAGCGCAAGAGGGTTGTTCTGTGATAGAGTTTATGACACCAAACAATGCACATCATCATGTGTTGTATCAGAATATGGTGAGAGAACAAAATGGTTTTACGCAATCTGTAGTTTCGATTCAACCGAAGACAGGTAGCTTGCTTATCTTTCCTTCGTGGTTGATGCACTACGTAGTGCCAAGCGATAGTAAAGATGATAGAATTTCTTTAGCATTCAATGCTGAAGTAAAGTATAAATAAAGTTTATCCGAGTGTAGCGCAGTCTGGTAGCGCATCTGGTTTGGGACCAGAGGGTCGCAGGTTCGAACCCTGCCACTCGGACCAAGTTTTGCCCCTTTAGCTCATCTGGTAGAGCAACTGCCTTGTAAGCAGTAGGTGGTCTGTTCGAGTCGGACAAGGGGCACCATGTTAGTTGCAGGGTTAGTTTAATGGTAAAACTCCATCCTTCCAAGTTGGTGTCGTGGGTTCGATTCCCACACTCTGCTCCAAGTATATGATGCGGGAAGGGTCTGGTCACCAGCGAGGTCTCATAAGCCTTTGCCATCCTTGGTTCGAATCCAAGTCCCGCTACCAATTTAATTTTAAAGGAAGATAATGAATACTACACCATTGAATTCTAATGCTGGTTTAGATAGACTTGCATCGGACACCACAACACCATCAGAACCTGTGACGATTGGAACGAAGGCTGTTGATGTTAAACCTGTTGTCAAGATCGATACTACAGAGAAGGTAAAAGTAGATCGAGCGCTACCGTTTGACGAGAAATAAAATTATTGGAAAGATTTACATTTATGCTACCGTAAGGTATAATAGATGTATGAGTTAGTTTTGCCCCGATGGTGGAATGGTAGACACGCTGGTCTTAGAAGCCAGTGCCTAGTGCGTGAGAGTTCGAGTCTCTCTTGGGGCACCATGTCTTGGGATGAGTTCAGCATATCAAAATACTGAAACTAAAGATCGTCACTACAGGAGGACCACAGCAATGTGTAATTACGTGACTAGGCAACAAAGCTGAATTAAATAGTGACTCTGGAAAGACAGAAAAGATGATGGTAGACCATTAGGGTTTGTGCGGTTCAGGCTCGATGAGAGTTATGCGCACCTGTTAGAGTAAACAGAAAATTACAGAACACCATCCCGTTGTTTTTGATTTAGGTTCAGTTCCGCAATTAAAATACACTGCAAATGTAAAAATTGAACCTGTTATTTGTTAAAGGAGATAGTTATGACTTCTTTCGTTGAAGCTGTGAAGAATCAAGACGCACGTACCGCTAACGGTATGCTTGCACGTAAGTCCACTGCCTCGGCATGCGTAGACCTGTTCTACAAAGCTGGCGCTTCACGTGGCAAAAACATTGTACCAGAATTTACTGCTGCTCTCGTTGAGAACGAAGACGTAGCATTGCGTATTGCTTTATGGCTACGTGATGCACGTGGTGGCGCAGGTGAACGTGAGCTGTTTCGTCAGATCATGGTGCACTTGGAAAAGACAAAGCCAGCATTGGCTGCAAAGTTGTTGACCAAAGTTCCAGAGTTGGGTCGTTGGGATGACATCTTTGTGTTTAAGACTGATGCGTTAAAGCATCAAGCATACAACATGTTGGGTGACGCATTGCGTGCTCAAAATGGTTTGGCTGCAAAGTGGACACCACGTAAAGGTGAGACTGCTGTTGAGATCCGTAACTTCTTTGGTATGTCACCAAAGTTCTATCGTAAGTCCTTGGTCAACATGACTAAGGTTGTTGAACAAGACATGTGTGCAAAGAACTGGGACAACATCAACTTCTCGCATGTTCCATCTATTGCTGCTGCACGTTACAAGAAAGCATTCTACAAGAATGCAACTGAGGCATACAGCGCATACGTTGCTGAATTGGTGAAGGGTACTGATCCAAAAGTTAAAGTGAACGCTGGTGCAGTGTTTCCATATGATGTGTTAAAGGGTCTAATCGGCACTTACCACTCAAACTACAACGCAACTCAGTTGGCAGTTGTAGAAAAGCAATGGGAAGCCATGCCAAACTTTATCGGTGATGCTAACGTATTGCCATTGGTTGACGTGTCTGGTTCTATGTCCTGCCCAGCAGGTGGTTACAACTCCAAGAGTGGTACTACTTGTATGGATGTTGCAGTTTCTTTGGGTCTGTACATGGCTGACAAGAACAAGGGTAAGTTCAAGGATACCTTCTTGACTTTCTCTGGCACTCCAGAGTTGCTACACTTGAAGGGTAACATCCTTGACAAGTGTAACCAAATGGTTAAGTCTACTTGGGGTATGAACACTGACTTGGTGAAAGCCATGAAGAAGATTCTCGACACTGCTGTACAAGCTGGTGTACCACAGGCAGAAATGCCAGAGATGTTATTAATCATGTCTGACATGCAGTTTGATCGATGCGCAAAGTTTGATGACTCTGCAATGCAAATGATCGAACGTAAGTTTGAAGCAGCTGGTTATGCGATCCCAAAGATCGTGTTCTGGAATCTGAACGCATCTGACAACGTACCAGTAAAGTACGACAAGCGTGGTTTTGCACTAGTATCTGGCTTTTCGCCAGCTATCATGACTGCAGTACTAGGTGGTGACACTGAACAGTTCACACCAGAAGCCATCATGCTGAAAGCTGTGATGGTCGATCGTTATTCGATCTAAATACAAGGGAGACTTCGGTCTCCCTTTTTTTATCTGTAAACGAAGGAGATCTATGAGCGATGGCGGTAAAGGTTCGGCACCTAGACCATTCACTGTTACACAAGACGAGTATGGGGATCGTTTCGACCTTATCTTTGGTAAGAAGAAAATAAAAGGAGATAGTGATGAGTTCAGAGTATCAGAAGGAGCAGCACTCAAAGAGAATCCACCAAAAGCAAGTAAAGGTGGAGAAGCAAGTTAAGATTGCCAAGGGATTGGGTATGCCAGTTAAAGAACCACATAGGTTACATAAAGTTCATGCTGTAGACTGTGGTAATCCTAACTGTGTTATGTGTATGAATCCTCGCAAAGCGTTCGGCGAGAAAACGATGCAAGAACGTAAATTCGAACAAATGGAGCTATGGAATGAATCAGACAACACAGAATGATGAAGTAGAAGATGTTGAGTACAAAGAGATTACGATCCCTGCTGCACTCACACCAATGCAAAAATGGAAACAACAAAAACTTGTTAACCGTGCCAAGAAGAAAGCCAAGAAGCAATTAGTTGCAAAGGGTTTCTCTTTGAAGGAAGCAGGTTCGATGGTAAAGAGATCTGTCAATAGGATTGCCAGCAAAGCACCAGAGAGACGTGGATCCAATAGAGGTGGATAATGACTGACGAAGAAGCGCTGAAGAAATATAATGATATGCTGAAATACTTCGGTACTCTTCCTA
>Ga0315905_10004588_pt1 | contig 14123 bp, 15 predicted proteins | sample LakEriMetagenome_5_FD_203522 | JGI IMG/M metagenome (GOLD analysis project Ga0315905, IMG submission 203522) | Freshwater fungal communities from buoy surface, Lake Erie, Ohio, United States - Buoy 4 MA121 | ecosystem: Environmental > Aquatic > Freshwater > Lake | place: USA: Lake Erie, Ohio... | reverse complement strand
TGCAACGTGTGGGCTTGCCATAGATGTTCCGCTGATGTCTTTTGTGGCATCTGCTGCACCAAACCACGCTGAAACAATGTTTGAACCTGGTGCAAAGATATCTACGCACTTACCTTGGTTTGTGTAATAGGCCGGAGCATCAGCAAGAGTTGTTGCACCCACTGTGATCGCACTTGGCGCACTTGCTGGTGAACGAGTACATGCATCTGTTGATTCATTTCCTGCAGCTGCAACAACTGTGATTCCAGCATTTGTTAGACGCAAGATCGCAGCGTTCAGCGCTGTTGATGCAGGTCCACCAATACTTAAATTCAAAACTGCTTGTGTCTTTGGATTTGGATTCTCAGGGCTCAAGATCCAGTCAAGTGCAGCAATAACTCCTGAATATGCACCGCTACCGGCACAGCTGAGCAATCGAACCGGAACAACGCGAGCATTCTTCGCCAAGCCATATTTAGTACCTGCAGCCGTTGCTGCAACGTGCGTTCCGTGACCATTGCAATCGACCGTGCCATTTCCATCGTTAATAGATGAATAACCAGAAGTAGAAATACGTCCTGCTAAATCATTGTGCGGATAAATTCCTGTATCACCGATGTAAATCGTTGCGCCAGCACCTGCGCTGCGATATCCGTATGCACTAACAGAACCTGGCAGACCAACCTTTTCGCGTTGATCAACGCGATCTAATCCCCAAGCCGGAGTCGGGCTTTGAGTATTTTGAATCGCAAGACCAAAAACATCACGATCTTCTTCAACAGTTAAAACATTTGGGATTCTAGAGAGTAAACCTGCAACTAACTTAGGAAGCTCAACGGTGTAGCCATCAAATACATAGTTGTACTTCTTATCAATCTTCCAACCATTTTTTGCAACCGTTGCTTCAATAACAGCCTTGGCTGATGGTGTAACAGAGATGATGTATTTGGCTTTTGCACCAAGGTCTATGGCAGATGTTGGCACCATCGTGGTGCTAAGTGAAAAGATCGTCAGCAGTGCAACTGCCATGACATGAACTCGCTGGGCCATTTTCTTATTCATTGGCTACTCCCCTTACGGAGACAGGAATTGCCCCATCTCTAGGTAATTCACGCTACAGACCACCACTGACAAATTTCACTGCACCATCTAGGGCTTAATTTTACGGCCAAGGCCAGCAATTGCCTGGGAACCAATGCGAAAAATGACTGGCCATTAAACCCCCTGCTTGCCTTGCATGAATGATTGCCAGTGCCGGAATCAAGGCTTAGATTTGGCCCCACATTTAGGCGAACGAGCTGGGCAGAAAAAGGGTTACTCATGAGTTTAGGAAATCTGCTTCAAAAGATCGAGAAGAGTGGACTTCAAATCAAAGTTCAAGGCTTCTTCAACGTTGAATCCGGTGGCTTCGGGATTAGCAATGACTTCTACCCGCACTGTGATTGCGTATCGGCGGTTTTAGGAGACGACGAATGTCGAGAATGCGAGCGCTGGTTTGCCAACTTCACCTCCTTCCCTTCAGGAGATGGCGATGGCATTTATGTAGCAGCTGCGATCGTTCACCCGTCGGAACCAAACAGAACACTTGGCCTACTAGCGATCTTTGACTACAGATACCAAATGGCTGCAGCTGCGCGACAATTCATCGAAAATGAACAGGTTCCAGATTTCCCGATGGAGCTTGCCATGCAATTTGAAGATGCCCTTGCCTACAAACTTGGTGGCCTCGTTGTCAAAGACACTCTGTTGATTGGCGATAAGCATTTCTCACAAAACGGAAGCTATGCCGTTGTGGATTTCCCAAATCCAGTTCAAGGTGGATACAAGTGTTTTGTGTATTGTCAAGAAGTTGACCCTTCACCTGAAGCAACGCTTGCCCGACTTGTTCAAACTCAGGGGTTAGATCCAGCAAGAACTAAGCGAGAAATTCAAGTGTGTGCAGCAACTTTTGAAAGATTTCGAGAGGAACTCGGCCTTCCTGAAGGAAGTAACTCGTTGCCAGATATTTCTGTACGGGCAGCGATCGCATTTTCAGATGAACTCGCCCATCTGATTGAGCAAGATGAATTTGATATTGAAGACTTGGACCTGCTCAGCGCCCAATTCTCCTACGGCTCAGTTGTCACCTCTCATCAACACCAAATGACAGATTCAGTTATTTGGCAAAACGCCATGCTTGCCCGCGAATGGGATCGCGCAGCCGGCGGGGATATCGACGATGCCACTGCCAAGATTCTGCTCTTTGACTTGTGGACCTGGCTCTATCAAGGTCGCGAACTAGGTAGCGAAGATTGCGCAAACTACCTGAAGAACTTTAAGTACCAACCAACTGTAGAAGAACAGATTTATCTTTTAGTTAGACGCGGAATGTATTCGGCAGCAGCGGCAATTAACCCTTCTGGGTCACACAAAATCTAGCGCCACAAGGAGAGATCATGCGCAAAGTCAAAGCCTACGGCGAGATTATAGAAATCCCAGAATACAGAATCTTTTGGCTTTCCAGAATTGTTTACAGCTCACCCTTCGAACTAAGTATTGCTTTTGTCATTCTCCTGAATGCAATTTCTCTTGGCGTATTAACCATGCCTGGGTTATCTGAAGGTGCTCGCACATCTTTTGAAACCTTTGATAGATACGCACTTTATGTTTACACCGCAGAGCTAATTCTGCGAATGATTTCCTATGGTTCTAAACCTTGGGAATTCTTCCGCAGAGGGTGGAATATCTTTGACTTCTTGATTGTCGCCCTATCGCCAATTTTTGCTGGGCAGACCGTTGTGCTCCGTCTGCTGAGATTGCTTCGCCTCATTCGTATTTTCAGATTCTTACCCGAAGTCAAAGTTCTTACGCTCTCTATTGTTCGATCCATCCCGCCACTGCTCAGCATGAGCGTCCTGATCTTTCTTGCTTTGTTCATCTACGGAATGGCTGGGGTGTATCTACTGGGAGATGAATTGCCGCTCCACTGGGGTGACATCACCATTGCACTGACAACTCTGTTCATTCTCTTAACTCTTGAAAACTTCCCTGTTTACCTAGAGGAAGCAATTCTTGTCAGTCCTTTGGCGCTGCCATTCTTTCTTTCCTATATCTTCATCGTTGTTTTCACAGTCTTGAACGTCTTTATTGGAATCGTGCTTAATGCCATGGATGAGGCTCGAAGTGAGAACCGTGAAAAGCTTGAGAAATTGAAAAAGCTTGATGAGTTAGCACTTGAAATAGATAACATGACAGTAGATGGAAAAGTTACTGACCAAGAGATCTTGGTGCTGAGAGAAAAACTGGCAGCACTTGAAGCCATGGCCAGAAAGAAGTAGCCCCAGATCAGCCGCGACGAATGTCGTAGATATCGCCCATAAAACTTATTGTTTCCATAGGAATCATTTCGAAGCCACCTTCTTCATCGAGATCCCAATCATGCAAATTGGTATCACCCCGCGGCCATTCGTACATGCCGATGTAGAAATTTGCAACAAACTCATTAACAAAAACTTCAGGAAATGCAATTACACTCGCATCGTGCTCTTCCACCGCTTCAGATATATCGAAGTGAAAAACAATTCTGTACTTAAAAACTGCACTTGGTGAATCTAAAAAAGGATTGTTAAAACTATCTACAGCAGACTCCAAGATAAAACTGATTCTTGTTTCACAATAACTATCATCTTCTAATTGAAGGTTCTTCAAAAACTCCAAATCTGAAATCTTCGATCCTGGCAATATATGCACTAAGCCCGTATTCACATCTTCAAGTGCTTCTTGAAAATACTCTTCATACTCTTGGTTTACCTCGTCATCAGGATCCCACTCGATTTCTGAAGAAGTAATGGTGATAATTAACGGAGGCAACTCTCCTGGAACCTTGTCTTTCACGGACGACGCACCTTGGTAGGAATCTGAACAAAAAATGTGCCGTCGCTGCCCCAATCCACTTCAGCCAGCCACTGTATTACTTGCCAACCAACCAGCACAGCAATCCCAATGAATATTGCCACAATAATGAAGCCAAAAAATGTCTCTCCCCCGCTTGATTGAACATTTGGAGTTTGGGTTGGCTGCGTTAAATATGAAGGCATCACTAACTTATTGACTAGCGTCCATCCAGTAGGAGCTACATAGTTTTTGGAATGGTTAAGGCAAAGATCTAAACCACCGTCTACTAATTTGGGTGTCAACGGCGTCATAACGATTCGCTTGCCATCATAAAAGTACTTAATCGTGCTATCGCCAATCTCTTTACAATCATCCTGAGAACAGAAGCGATCAGGTGCAGATTTACTCATTGATGTGGGCGTAAATGACATGCCTTAAATTTACTTGCTGCAAAGGCTTGATTCAATGCTCTTACTTAACTATCCGTAAATAGTGTCCACTTCTACATCATCCTTGCCCTCTGACTTTGGCTTTGATCTCCAGGATCCCCAAGCTCCAGTACTGAGCAAGGCCCACATCACCAACACCGGCTGGAACAACAACCGCACAAAGCGCTCTGTCCCCGTATCTAAACCAAATGCATCTGTGCCATTAACAAACTGGGAGATGTTTCCCCAGAAGATTGCCACAAAGAAGATCGCAGTTAACCAACCAATTGCCTGGCGGTATCGCCACAACACAAGCAGTCCAACCCCGAGCAAGATCTCTGCAAACCCAGATGCCAGCACAACAAAGTTGGCAACCTCTTTTAGTTGATTAGGAACCTGTGCCTGAAATTCAAGCCGACGAGTCGTCAGATGCGAGACCCCAGTAAATATCAACATAAGTCCCAAGATGGCCTGCGGAAACCTATTGATTATCTTCATGTAGTTAGTATGGTCCTTATCTTCGGAACTAGTTTGGAAAAGAGAAAAATATGCCTAAATACAAAATACTCGCCAGTCGCGAAGTTTTTTATGAATTTGAAATCGAAGCTGCTTCAAAGGAAGCGGCCGAGGAGAATCTAAAGGAACTAGTTCAGAAAGAGCAGATCGATAAGTTTGCTTACGACTGGGCCCCTCTGGAAGTTTTTGATAACGAGAAGGCCTAGGACTTAACCCCTCCGACGGGTTACCAAGAAAAGTATTAACCCGACCAGTGACAAAAGTACAAAAATATCCACTAATGCTCCTTAATCGCGGCTGGCTAAAACTTCATCTACTAATGGATCATTGAGTTTGGCAAGCTTTTCAAGGATTGATTTCGGCGTGCTTTCATGTAGCGCCATACAACCCAAGAAATGAATAGAGTCGCTGCGAAGCTTCGATTCCTTGTACTCAAATCCAAGATTCAAGAATTCAAATACCGTCTCTTTCTTTGAATCTGGCAACTTTGCCCAACTGAGAGTTTCACCAAACATAGGATTTAGATCTGCCGACACATCGAAATCATCAGGCTCAGCAATCTCCAGCGCCGCTTCGACCATCCAGTCATAACCAGTGTCACTTACCTCAAAGCCATACTTTTTACTAATTTCTGGAACCTCATAACTTAAAGCAATCAACGACTGTCCGATATTGTCGTAGATTCCATCCTCCAAGATATCCACCATAGGTTCACCATAAGAACTTAACAACGCAGCTGCTTGATTGGTGTCTAGCTCCTCCTCACCAACCAGCCAATTCTGATCACCAAAAAAGATGAAAACTCCGCCAAGACGCGTTGAATCCTCTGAATCAGCCTCTTGAAATTCGCGTCCCAAAATTGGGTGTGAAATAAACAGGTCATCGACTCTATACGCGTTCCTACGATAAATCTCAAAATCCTCTCTCTGGCAAAGATCGGTCCAAAATAATCTGTGCAATAAATGCAGTGACACCAACTCATGCAATCCGTAAAGAGTTGGCTCGATCGCTACCTGTGAAGATTGTGGCAAAACTACCGATAAGTGGTGCCCTGCCCTTGTGAAGAATTCGCCGATTGATTCCTTTATCAAAGGTAGAGATCCAAACTTCTGGCCTTTATAGTGGCCGAGATTTACCTTTAGCGATTGGAAATAAGGAATAGATGAGACAAAGTGAATGTCCTCACTCCAATAATCAGATGCAGACGCTTCTTTGGGTTTGATATCAGATAAAACTAAGGTTGCTTTTTGTTCATCACTTAAAGTGGGGTTTTCCCACATGGCTTGGCCAACCGTCCTCGAAGATCCTTCGTACTCTGAAATACCCAGTAGATAAGAAAACACTTCATCACTTAAGAATACATTTTGGGAAATATCAATTATCACCATGGAATAAGGTGTTTGATTTGAAATCATCTGCTCTAGATGTGCTATTAACTCGCTAGGGTTTCCTAGCGGATGAGCCAAAGCTAAAGCGCGCACTTTTTCGTCTTTACTTTTCTTCAACCCATCTATTTGCTTTTGCGTCAAATTTGGATATTCAAATGTTGCCCAAAAATTCTCGGCAGCAAAATTTTTCTCTTTAAGAAACTTTTCAAACACCTCGGCTGGAAAATTGGGATTTTTGAAACCCTTGATGCCTGCTTTTTCTACCACCCAACTAGGTATCTCGAGGCAGGTAACAATTTCAGGCTCTTCTACATACTCTGATTTCGAGATTACCTCGAGGAACTCTTTGGCAAGTTTCGGTTCGTTTTCAAGCAAAGCCTTAAGGAAGGAATCAGAATATAAACCTCGGCTCATTCGTCATCATCCTCTTCGTCAGTTTCAGCAAATTCTTCTGCGATCTGATTTAACTCTTCGAGAGCTGTTTTTAAATGGTTCTCGCCTATCTTGTTCAAGGTGATTGCGCCTTCGGTATAGGCAACCGCCATTCCAATTGCAATCAATAAATCCTCGGCATTATCGTTACCAAAAACTGCCTCTACTAAATCTTCATTTTCCTCAAACTGGTCTTTTATCTCGATCAATTGCTCGCAAACTTTAGTTATGGATTGGCTCACAACTAACATCCTTCCATGGAGGGAGCACTTTGACAGCCAGTCTTCTTTTCGAATTCCATGTGCTGAGTCTATGAAATCTCTTCAGTTTTTGGAACACCCACTACAAATACGCGGGAATAACTATCTCGTTGTACTGCAGCACCCCTGGCTTAAATGGCGGATCAAAGCGACAGATTCTCGTCTCATCAGACAAAGTAATGTTCTCCTTTCCCGCCAAGGCTCGTAGCTCTGCCACTTTTCTCTTTGCTACCTCATCAGTTGCTCTACCTCGAAAAGATGCCGCAATACATGTTTCTACACCCAGCTCTCGCAACACAACTCGCGGATCATTGGGATCTGGCAATTGCCCCAAGGTTGTTCCAGCTGGCATCACAAAAGAGACAAACCATTCATTCTCATCACTCTTATCAGCCTTCTGCGCAGAAATAACAGGAGCTGTCATAGCAATCTTTTCTGAACTCTTATTGCCTTTGGATATGTACTGAAAGAGAGAACCAAAAGCCACGCTGCCCGCAGATGCGTAATCAGCCGAGACCTTCACCTCTGCAATAGAACAAGGCATGTACTCGCGAACTTCGAAGCCGCCATAGCTTCGAATTACCCTGAACTCTTGTCTCTTGGTCATGCTTTGAGCGTACTCCGAACCTTCAACTAACGAGCTCCATTTACACTTAACCCATGTCAGAACAGATCGACCAGTTCTTCCGCCCCGATGGCACTCTCATCAGCATTCCCGTAAAACTGCCCAAGAAGCTCGCAGTCCTGCGCCACATCGCCTCCGAGCTCTCCCCCGATACCAAGTACCCAGAGAAGCAACTCAACGAAATCATCGCCAAGTACCACCCTGACACCGCTGCATTACGCAGACACATGATCGAGTACGGGATATTGGAGAGGGATGGAGAGAGTGTTTATTGGGTTTCTAAAAACGAGATTCGTTGATCGCTAGCTTTTTTCTAACAACCTCAGAAATATCGACGCCAAGCACATCAGCTAAGCGAATTAGATAAATAGCAACATCTGCGATCTCTAATTCAACATCCTTTAGTTTTTCTGGCGACATGTTTGAACGTGAAGACTGTTCGGCTGTAAGCCACTGAAACTCTGCAACCAATTCGCCTGCTTCTCCCGCGACAGCCATCGAAAGATTCTTAGGGGTATGGAACTGCTCCCAATCTCGTGCATCTGCAAATTTCTTTATCTCTGCCGCTAGATGTTGAATCTCGTTCATGTTGTCCCCTATTTTGGAAGCTTGCACTTGAAGTATTCTGAAGTTACTTCGTCTACAAAATAGACGTAACAACCCTTCATTCCCCGACTCATTAAAGTCCTATATGTATTTCTAATCAACTCATCAGCCTTAAGTTCAGCACTAATTTTGTCTTCCTTCAGCTCCTTCTTGTAACCCTTTAGTGAAGCATCTGTCTTGGCCCGTGCAGATGGATCAGTCTTTAGAATCCCATCGATGGCTATTAAGTCGCGTCCTACAATCACACCTACATAATCGACTTCAAGACCCTGGCACGTATGAATACATCCAACTTCTTCAACTGACTTCGGACTAATTATCCATTCGCTTCCATCTGATGTGAGATTCCAGGTTGCCTTGTAACCAAAAGGTTCAATTGTTATGTCCTTCAAATCTGGACGCTTCTGGCTGATCCAATCCCAGCAATAACCAGCAACAACGCGACTTTTATTGTTGATCTTGTTCTTTTCTTTAATCTTGTTGTGCATTTCAAGTGGGCTATCAAATATCTGGAAATCAAACTTCTCCGGCGAGAAATAGTGTGCTGACCCTGGACCTACTCCTAAAGTCTCATCAAGCCAAGCAATGTAATCATCAGACCCACTGCAGCGAAATTGAGAAGTTAGTTCTGAGCGCTCAACGATTGCACCCGCAAACTTAGCCTGTTCCTCAATCATTGAAATTTCACCTACATCTGACCAAGTCACCTTTTGAGCCTCGTCGATGAAGAAAACAGATGTCTTTGCGGACTTGATAATCTCCATAACTTGGTTTTCACCCAGATTCTTGAACATTCCAGACTTCATCTTTAAACGATGGGCCTCATCAACAATCAAGGTATCGAAACTGGATTTCTCGGTTTCAGTGAACGAGCCAGAACCACTAAATAAGCTTCTAATGTCTGCCTTTCCAAATATCTTCTTTAACTTCGCTTCAAATACTGCTCGCGGTGCAGCATTTGGCGTTACATACTTAACGTTTAGTCGCTGGCTTGTTAAGCGGGCTAACGCATTAATTGAAATGACTGACTTACCAGTGCCTGGGCCACCGTTGATTATGAGCACACGCTTCTGCCCAGTTAAGGATTCGTTCGATGCATTAATGATCTTCTCCAGGACTGTCTTTTGTTCATCAAGTAAGACAAATTCCTCATGACCTTTAAGCATGGATCCGACTGAATCTGCCAATTGTTGTGATGGTCGTATTACCGCGGCATCGATTCGCTCTAAAAGGTCTGTACCGGTTCCGACAGAAATGTTGGCTTTAATCATGGAACGCATTTCATCCCTCTGCCCCTTGATGTAGACCGGTACTTCCTTTAACTTTTCCTCATAGCGAGATGAGCTAACAACCGTCGAATCTTCACAGTTGTGTAGATACGCACACGCATTCACCGACACCCCTGTGTCATATATGTACTCGTTGTACATTTTAAGATGGCTTAGATAACTCCAAGCCTGATAAGACGGATGTGGCGTATCTCTAACCGCACCACCCACAAACGTTCGAACATGTTCTGTCAGATCTGAAAACTGAATATCTGTCCACTGTTTTAACTCAATTATCACTAGGGACTCTTTGCCAGCGGAGTTTTTTCCTGACAACATAAAGTCGATACGGAATGCTCTTCCATTAACGCGGTACTCAATTGCAACGCCAGCATCACCTGGAATCTCGGAAGCGTTCATCGCGTGATACATGGCATTACCTAAAGAGTTTCGCCAGGATGCGTACTCGGCATCACCCACGTTGTGTCCTAGCTTCTTCTTTACTTCAGCTTTGACCTTGTCCTCGATCGATGGCGCATCAATCAGGAACTGTTCCTTGGTAGCAAGATAGGCAAGCATGGTCCGAGAATAGCTGAGACCCGAGTCTCAAACTAGAAGACTCAATTCAATCTTTTCGAGTAGCAATTTTAAAGTACTATGACTGGCGCCAAAGAGATCCATCTTTAAACAAAATTGCATCAGCAAAGTAAGCGTAAATACGCGATGGCTTGTTTTTGGTGTAAGTGGTTCCGTGTCTAACCTGCATCATGTACCTTGGAATTTGGCCGATTAACTCCTGAAATGGCAAGCCTAGGAGGACTTTATTGGGATTGCTGTAAAGCGATCTGATAGGGCCCACATAGTCCTCAATCTCTGCAGGCCCAGTAATTGAAAGTACATCGTCATTGATTTCGATATCCCCAAAAGCAATAACTAGGTTTTTGCCACGGTCCTCGTATGTACTGCCTTGCCGACAAAGCAGATAATCTAAAGCAACAAGACATCCTGTATACGGATCACCACTCTTGCGATAGTTTCCAGTTGGATTATAGATAATTGTCCGCGGTCTATTCGGAAGTAAACTTCCAAAATCAAGATTAGCACCAGCATACTTGGAAAGATGTTGGATCAAAAGAGAAGTGTCTATTTCTTTAGTCGCGGTGATTGGTGACATTTCGGTTTCTGACCTTTGCGTTCCATCCTCGCTAGTTCTCTTTGTGTGCCACTGCGTGGACATCCACTCTCGCTTTTCACGCGCCCAGATTTCTTTGAGGCTTGCATGTCCAATTTCGGATGGGGAAAGTGACTTAGCCAAACGCAGAATTTGATTGACATGAGAAAACAATTCTTGCATCTGTGAATCAGACGAATCAGGCTGGCCTGGGAACATTGGATTACCATCAAGAAGCATTCCTTTGGGACTTGAAGCATGAGTTTTTTCGACTGGTCGACGAGTGCCATTGAACTCAGTCGGGTGAAAGTATAGGAATGCTGGTATATCGTGTACTTTCATTATTTCCTCAAGAGTCTTGAAAATTAATGGGTTGATTACATCCCATGATTCTCCGTTTTCCCTGGAGACTATTGCAGCTTCTGGATAAATGTAGAAGGCTGCGACACCGTTTTCCACAGCCGCTGCAATTCTGCTGAATCGTTGAAAGGAATTATGTCCCGTTCCTGCTTCGCGACTTATTTCAAGGCTGAGGACTGGAATTGAATTAATGGAAATAATGAGGTCTGGTGAATCAAGATAAAGTATCTCCTTTATCTTGGAAGGCATCTGAAAAAAATTCTTTGGGTTGTCCCCATCACTTTTTGGAAGAAGACTTACTTCTAATTTTCCCGTGTCACGGAGAATCTTCAAATCTGTATGTTCAACTAACCAATCAACCAAGGGTTCCGAGCCTGTTGGTTGCCATATGACAATATTCACTATGAAATCCTTAAAGCTTTTGCGATTGATTTTGCGATTTGTTCTGCCAATATCGGAGGCACCGCATTGCCAGTTTGTACTCGAGCCTGTACGAGTCCGCCGCTCACCCAAATATGATCAGGGAAGGTTTGTATTCTGCATCTTTCTCTAATCGTCAATCCTCGCGCCTGTGAAGGGTGGCCAAACTGAAATTGTGCGCGTATGCCACCGGAAACTTGCGTGGGTGAAGGCAAATCCCATGAGAGCCTTATTCGCTGCCTAAATGAATCATAAAGGGGGGCCCCTGGTGCTGTTGCTGAGATGCGATCGATAGTTGCTTGCGGGTGATTTGGCGCTTCATGATTCAACAATATGTCTTGCTTGCCCCTGAGTTTTTTTGCTAGATCCGATGTTGGAGATTTGCTGTATTTGGTTTTTGACTGACCAGAGATTAGCGGCGGGAGGTCTCCAATGGCATCCTTTACCGTTAACACATCGAACTTACCATTCGGACCGTGGGTGGGTTTGGGTGCTTCCCATTTAGAGCCCTTAGGTAAACCAATAAAGAAGAGTCTTTCTCGAGTTTGTGGCACACCAAAGTGAGACGCATTCAGGAAAATTACATGAACCTCAAGCCCTAATTCTGCTTCTATAGCTCTTGAAATATTTCGAACGACATCCCCGCCGGATGCACTTCTCATTCCTGATACATTTTCAATTACAATTGCCTGTGGCTTTTGCACCTTAGCTAACCTTAAAAAATCTCTAAAGAGTTCGTTGCGTTGATCATCGTCGTGTCTCTTTCGATTACTCAAACTAAATCCCTGACAGGGAACGCCTGCCAACATCACCGTAGGATTGAGGCCACCCAAGAACTGCTTTAGCTTTGAGGCCGAAACTTTTTTCAAGTCTCCCAAAATTGTTCCCGCTTTTGGATGATTATGTTGATAGCTCTCTACGCTCGGCTTATGAATGTCAGCACCTGCGACTAATTCAAATCCTGCTTGAATAAAACCTTGGGAAAAACCACCTAATCCCGAAAAAAGTTCCACAACTGTCGGTTTAGTCGATTTGAAATCTTTACCTTGATTAAAAATAGGATCATCATTCCAATATGAGGGATTTTCCTCTACTGGGACTGAGATATCCCAAACATCATTTTTTTTGGCCACGGCGCGACTATATATTGGACAACTGACATTTATTCAGAATTGGATGGCATTTTAATTGAATATCCACCACATAAATAATATCTGGATTAGCTGTCGCGGGCTCAAGATGTACAGGGGCCAACTGATCCTGCCCAAAGGCTAACGCTGTCACAATATCCTTCAAACCTACCCCCAATAAGTTCTTTATTGCATTCTCGTACTCTGATGATCGGAACTTTTCGAGCTTCTCGGCGTCTGAAGATGAATATTTAGGTTTCGATTCGAGCACGATGTACTTGCCTTCTTGGGTACGGGCAATAATGTCCGGAACAAATGATGGAAGCGAAGGGTTATCAGGGTGAAAAATGACACCGCTTCCATCGCCAGGAAGTGCCAGGGAAACTATTGCATTTCCGAGTTTGCCAAGATGTCTTGCTGTTGCAAGAGATATCTGACTCTCACTTAACAAAAGTATTCTCCCGAGTATCTTGAAAACCTTGCTGTAAGACTTGCATTTTTAATGGAAGTGTATCAAGCAATTCACGTGATCCTGTTGATGTAGTACATGCGCAGCCGCGTTGTTCTCTGGTGCACAGAATTCTCCACCCATAAAGCTGACATTTTTCACAAAATTCCACTTCATGCAGACTTTTTCAAATCCGTTACCTCATCCTCGATTGTTTGAGAATATCGGGCTAAACATTTGTAGTCATGACCTGGAAAACTCACTGCAAGTGCGGCGGATAGGGACACCGCACCTGCAGTGATGGCGAACCTGGATTTACTCACCTTTGATGGTTTCTTCCAGCGTCTTAATTCGGCGACGGATCTCGTCGGCTTCTGTCACTCGACCTTTAGTGGTCAAGATGTTTGCAATCTCTTTTTCAAGCTCAATTGTCAGTTCCCAGTCTGTCTCAATTGAATTGGCATTGATTGAGAGGGCGTTTTGTAAAAGTTCTTCTGCTTCATCCAGTTCAGCAAGTAAGACTTTGGCACATCCCAGGCGATACTTGGCCCAGGTTTCTAAACATCTATTCTGTGCTGTGATTGCAAAGTCCAAGCCTTTTTGTGCATGTACAGTTGCTTCAACACCGTTTTTGAGTTCTAAGTAACAAACTGCGAGATACTCATCGCAGTAGTAAACCTTTTCAGGTTCTTTATCCTTCTTGAAGTATTCACGTGCCTTAGTTAGGTACGGAATTGCTTCTGGATATCTTTCCAGCCTCATCAATGCAAATCCGACGTTGTAACTGTCGATTCCCATTGTCCAGTCTGATAGATCTGGATCAACTTCTTGCATTGCTTTCAGGTGGCAATCTAAGGACTTCTGAAACTCCCCTGCCGTGAAGAAGAATCTTCCTGCTTCTCGCAACATATCTGTTGCATCAACTGGGTTATCTTCTTTGAGAACATCTACTGCATGCAGTGCAAGTTCTGCAGCTTCTGCTTCTCGGTCGAGCTTTCGAAGTGACCATGTGATTCCCTCGTACACATGGAGTAATGCTTGGGTTCCTACTGTTGCTTTGTGAGATTCATAAATCTCTCTGGCACTTTCACAGAGCGCGAGCGCTGATTTGAAATCACCGCGTTCATATGCCATGTGACTGAGTGTCACAAAATGTTCGGCGCGATCTACGCCTTCGGAGCGAGGGATACTGGCCCATAGCTCTTTTTCATCTGGATTG
>Ga0315905_10004587_pt1 | contig 14124 bp, 13 predicted proteins | sample LakEriMetagenome_5_FD_203522 | JGI IMG/M metagenome (GOLD analysis project Ga0315905, IMG submission 203522) | Freshwater fungal communities from buoy surface, Lake Erie, Ohio, United States - Buoy 4 MA121 | ecosystem: Environmental > Aquatic > Freshwater > Lake | place: USA: Lake Erie, Ohio... | reverse complement strand
TGCTATGAGTAAAATCTCAACGATCATTAAATATTATTAAATGATCCTATGTTTTTATTGTCTTTTACCACTTCTCTTTAACAGGTAGAATATTTCTAACTACCTACTTAAAGTCTATTTGGTACGGTTGTTACGGGTACTACTAAGTTGGCAGGGGCATTAGCTGCTAGAACAGTCTGAGCAGCGCTATTGACGCTCAGAACTTTTTGCCCACCTACAGCAGTGCTACCTAAGAAGCCTGAACTAGCACCACCTAATTGCTCAGTAGCTGTACCACTAAAAGCAGTGCCATAGACTGCAAGATCAAAACCACCAGCTACGATTTCTTGTTGTTCAACAGATACTGCGGTAAATAAAGTAGACATGACTGAATTCTCCTTGATTTGAATTATCGCTTGGGGTTGTTTACTGCTCGGTTGCCGTTTTCCCCCTCGCTTGTTAATAGAATATCGAGGAGTGATTAGATAATTCATTCTCATTTTCTGCAAACTTAATTACCAAATTTAGAACTAAATATTGCCGAAAAATACACGCCAATTTGACTCAATTATGTTCACCAAATAAAAAATTTCTGCTATGATTTCCTATCACATAAGGCTATATCCACTTAAACGAAGTAAATTCTAGCCCCCTCCTCGCTTGCGGGGAGGGGGTTGGGGGTGGGGTTGATTAAATATGTGTCCCCACCACAGTTTCTCTGGTTCAAATTTTTGGTGATGACTAGATTTGAAACTTGTCGTAATTCCCTGTAAACTAGAAAAATATGCGTCCGTGCAGCACCTATAACAATGTCTTTAAAAATAAATTCTGGATTATTTAGCGATGATTTCATAGATCATCACGCGGTTCTATGTGTAACAATTGATGCGGAAGTTAAAGAAATTCGTCAACGTTATTTGCAAATTGTGCGGATATTGCACCCAGATAGTTCTCATTTGGTCGGTGACTTAGAAAAAGAGATAGCTAATAGTCTGTTATCAAAACTAGTCAACCCGGCTTATCAGAAATTAACTGGAGAAAAAAAACGTCGGGAATATCTATTAATTTTGTCACAAATGGGTAAGCGATTGGCACAGGAAGCAGCATCAATCAAGGTTGAGACCCAGTTAGCCAAGGAATTGTTAGCGGCTGCCAATGTTAGTGTGTCATATCAAAAAGCGATCGCCCAAATTGCTGAAACTCAATTTAATGATTTACAACAAGCACACAAAATTATCAGTGAAATTAGTGAGTTAAATCTAGTTTATCTGATGCGGACATCAGGACAGAAAATAATTAAACCTCCATCTAATCAGCCTCATAATCCTAGTCAAAAATTACTGTCAACCCCAACTCTACCATTAAAAGAAGAATCCTTAACAGAAAAATACCTGCATCGCGCTCAAAATTTACTAGAAACAGACCAATTGTCCCAAGCCACTGTAGAATTACAGGATGCCTTAAAATTAGAGCCAAGAAATAGTCATTGCCATAGCTTGATGGCAATGGTATATTTAAAGCAAAATCAACTGAAAATGGCGAAAATTCACTTTGATAACGCTCTGAAGTTAAATCCTAAGGATAAAATCGCTTTGGAGTGGAAACCCAAGGTAGATCAGGCTTTAGGAAAGACAAGTAGTGATTCTTCAGTGAATTACTCTTCTAAAAATGAAGAGAAGCAACCAGATAAGTCTGGAAAAGGCGGTTTGTTTGGCGGTTTGTTTGGTGGGAAGAAAAAATAATGGTGTATCAACCAGCAGCGGGAGCCAGGGATCTATTACCTTTAGATGTAGCGCAAAAACGCTGGATTGAAGATAGATTAGAACAAGTATTTCAGCGTTGGGGATATCACAGGATTATCACCTCAACCTTGGAAAGAATGGATACCTTAATGGCCGATGAAGCAATTCAGCGTCACATGGTGATTCAACTCCAAAATGGTCAAAATGAAGAATTGGGATTGCGTCCAGAATTGACGGCTTCTATCGCCCGGACAGTGGTGACTCGCATGACAAATGCGACCTATCCCCAGCGACTCTATTACAATGCTAATGTGTTTCGTCGCAATTGGGAAGGCCGCCATAATCGTCAGCAGGAGTATTATCAATCTGGGGTGGAGTTACTGGGAGCGGGAGGATTATTAGCTAATGCGGAAGTATTGCTGTTAGTAGCCGATTGTTTCACAGCCTTGGATTTACAAGGGTGGCGGTTAATTCTAGGGGAAGCGGGAATTACTCGCTCCCTGTTTAATGCTTTTCCCCCGGAAATTAGAAATCAAGTCCGTACTGCGATCGCTAATTTAGATTATGTAACTCTTGATACTTTGCCTCTGAGCGAGGAACTACACCAGCGGGCTAAAATCATGTTAGATCTGCGAGGTGATAGTCGAGAGGTTTTAGAAAAAGTCAGCAGTTTGCATCTTGAACCAGGCCAGCAGGAAGCAATAAATAATCTCAAATCTCTAGTAGAATTACTGGAGTGTAAATTCCCCTTAATCCTTGATTTAAGCCTAATTCAAACCATTGACTACTACACAGGTATTGTATTTGAAGTAGTGAGTGATACAAATTTTCAGGCACAAGTTTTAGGAAGAGGTGGTCGCTATGACCAATTACTAGGTTTATATCATCCCCAGAGTGAAAGTATTCCCGGTATCGGCTTTGAACTGAGTATTGATGATTTATACCAAATTCTCTCATTTAACCAGCAATTACCCCAGAATATCCCCGCTAGTCATTGGTTGGTAGTTCCAGAAACTCCCGGCGCTGAAGCTGCGGCTTTTGATTATGCGGAAAAATTGCGTAACAATACTGATTTAGTCAGAGTAGAAATAGATTTGGGCGGAAAAGATGTAAGCGCGATTCGTCAATATGCAAGCGATCGCTCCATTAGCAAAATTGCTTGGATTAAAGCTGATGGTTCTCATACCATTGAAGCAGAATCCTAAGTCAATAATAACGGACAAAAAAGAGGAGGAATCGGAAAAATGCCACATAGTATTGTTACAGACGTTTGTGAAGGTGTTGCTGACTGCGTAGAAGCTTGTCCAGTAGCTTGTATTCATAAAGGTCCAGGGAAAAACGTCAAAGGTACAGATTGGTACTGGATTGATTTTGCTACTTGTATTGATTGTGGCATCTGTCTCCAAGTTTGTCCAGTGGCAGGAGCGATTTTGGCAGAAGAAAGACCAGAATTGCAAAAAACCCCAACATAGCCATGGGTCAGTGGTCAGTGGTAAAAGAAAAACAACTGACAACTGACAACTAACAAATAACAACCGATAACAACGAACAAATGACAAATAACTATTTATTAAAAGTAGAAAATGTCCATGCAGGATATATTAAAGATGTAGACATTTTACAAGGTATCAACTTTCATGTTACCAATGGAGAATTAGTAACAGTAATTGGTCCCAATGGTGCGGGTAAATCAACATTAATCAAAACTATTTTTGGACTATTAACACCCCATACCGGAAAAATTACCTTTAAAAATCAAAATTTAGTAGGTTTAAAATCCAATCAAATTGTAGAAAAAGGTATGTCCTATGTTCCACAAATTGCGAATGTTTTTCCATCATTAACCGTAGATGAAAACTTAGAAATGGGGGCTTTTGTCAGGAATACGCCATTAAAACCCCTTAAAGATAAAATATACAATATGTTTCCCAGATTGAGCGATCGCTTGCGTCAACGAGCGGGGACTCTTTCAGGAGGAGAAAGACAAATGTTAGCCATGGGGAAAGCATTAATGTTAGAACCTAGTTTACTACTCTTAGATGAACCTTCAGCCGCATTATCTCCCATTTTAGTAAATCAGGTATTTGAGCAAATTAAGGAAATTAACCAATCGGGAACTGCTATAGTTTTAGTAGAGCAAAATGCCCGTAAAGCCTTAGAAATGGCAGACCGAGGTTATGTGTTAGAATCAGGAAAAGACGCTATCTCAGGACCTGGTAGAGAATTATTACATGATCCAAAAGTGGGAGAATTATATTTAGGTGCGGGGAAGAGACATTAATAATTTTTTTCTCACGCAGAGGCGCGAAGAAGAGAGATTACTAAATAATAAGTAAGATTAGGGAATATGACTACACAAATAATATCATCATCGGCAAGATATCAAGGACAATTTGGGGAGTTTACAATTACTCAGAGCGATCGCCAAAGTGTGATAATCTATCGGACAGGATTAATGATAGCAGCATTGTGTTTTGCTCTGGGTAGTAGTTTAGTTTTAATTTCTCCCCAACCGGCTGTAATTCAAGCCATTACACCTATTTACACCTGTTTTAGTCTTGCACTTGGTATTAGTTTATTAACCATTCATATTTATATGAAATTTTTGCACCAAATTTTGCAAATTTTCTGGATAATTGGTAGCATTTCCGCCTTAATTTTCGCCCATAGTGATAGTCAGTCCTTTGCAATTACCGTTTATAATCAACCATTAACCATATTAGGTATTGGTTTCACCTTTGCAGCTTTAACAGGAATTTATTTTAAAGAAGGTTTTTGCTTTAATCGTTTAGAAACTAAGATATTAACTCCCATAGTTCCCATATTATTATTAGGACATTTAACAAGAATTTTATCCACCCAAACCGAACAGATTTTATTAGCAACTTGGACAATTTGCTTTTTAATTTTTGCGGTGCGGAAAATCATTCAACCTATTCCTCCTGACATTGGAGACAAATCAGTATTTGATTATTTAAAAAAGCAACATTTAGAGACTTCCAAATAAAAAACAGTCAACCACTCAACATAAAAAACCCTTAAATTCTTATTTCTCCGTGTTCTCTGTGCCTCTGTGGTTCGTTTTCCGCTGCTTCAGATAATTTGTAGGAAAGTAGGTGAACGGAAAAAAACCGACATAAGTAACGAAAAGTAAAGTTACCCAAAACTTCTTCCCTGTTCCCAGTTAAGAGTTCCCTGTTCCCTTGTCATAACGACAATTTTTAACGCCAACCTAATTAGAAAAGGTTAAATATGCAAAAATGTCAAATATAGAAGAACGTAAATACTGGTTAGCTTGGTCACAAATTCCTGGTATTGGTCCAATACTAATACAAAGATTACAACAGCACTTTAGTAATTTAGAAACAGCTTGGAAAGCCAGTCCTGGAGAATTGCGAAAAGTCGAAGGTTTTGGAATTCAGACCTTAGAAAAAGTTGTTCAACAAAAATCCCGTTTAAACCCCGAACAACTACTTACCCAACACCAACAAATAAACCCCCATTTTTGGACACCAGCAGACCCAGAATATCCCCAACTACTGCGAGAAATTCCCACCCCACCCCCGCTGTTGTATTATCGAGGTGAAATTGATTTACAGGAAAATTCAGGACAAAAACCCCTGGTAGGAATTGTGGGAACTCGTCAACCCACAGAATACGGAATTAAATGGACTCGTCAAATTAGTACCGCATTAGCCAAAAATGGTTTTACCGTTGTTTCTGGTATGGCCGAGGGAATAGACACCGAAAGTCATTCAGCAACATTGAAAGCTGGAGGAAGAACAATAGCAGTTATGGGAACAGGTGTAGATGTTATTTATCCCCATAAAAATCGAGATTTATATCAACAGATTTTGAAATCTGGGATAGTAATTAGTGAATATCCCGCAAAAACGCCACCGAACCGCACCCATTTTCCCCGTCGAAATCGAATTATTGCTGGTTTGAGTCGTGCGGTATTAGTTATGGAAGCGCCGCTAAAATCTGGTGCTTTAATTACAGCTACCTATGCTAATGAATTTAATCGAGATGTTTATGCGTTACCGGGAAAAATTGATGATCAACCATCACAGGGTTGTTTAAAATTAATTAGTCAAGGTGCGGGTTTAATTAATCATGAACTTAATGAATTATTAATCATGTTGGGAGCAATTCCCCAAATAGATATAGAAACAGAAACACCTTTAGTTAAATCTCCTCCTATACCTAACTTAGCACCGGAATTACAACAGATAATAAATATTTTAGCTGTTGATGCTTTATCTTTTGATTTTATTATTCAAAAAACAGGTATGAATGCTGCAATAGTATCCAGTTCTTTATTACAGTTAGAACTTATGGGTTTAGTTACCCAACTTCCAGGAATGCGATATCAAAAACTGTAAGGGAACAGGGAACAGGGAACAGGGAACAGGGAACAGGGAACAGGGAACAGGGAACAGGGAACAGGTGACAGAGAACAGGGAACAGGGAACAGGGAACAGCGAACAGGGAACAGCGAACAGCGAACAGCGAACAGCGAACAGCGAACAGGGAACAGGGAACAGGGAACAGGGAACAGGGAACAGGTGACAGAGAACAGGTGACAGAGAACAGGTGACAGAGAACAGGTGACAGAGAACAGGTGACAGGTGACAGGTGACAGGTGACAGGGAATAAATTACTGTGTACTTCATTAAACAGAGATTCGCTATCCCTATATCTTCTTCCTTTTGTCTATTGTGGTGGATAATATTGGGGGGTGATCATCGGGGCTTGATAAGTACCCATAGGCACATTATTAACCATTCCATTCGGTACGTTTGGATTGATCATCGGGGCTGGAATAAAAGGCTGAACAGGTTGAACAGGTTGAATAGGTGGAATCGGTACTTGATAATTAGGAACAGGTTGATTAGGCTGATTATTAGTAAAATTACTAGGTTGTACTGTAGCTTTGCTGAAGTATTGATAAGCAGAACTGGAAATAGAACTAATTAATTTTGCAGCACGAGGATCATTATTTGGACGTTGTACCATAATAGCCGCAATATAACGCTTACCCGTCGGTACATCAATCAAGCCCGCATCTGCTAACATTGTACCAATATCACCAGTTTTGTGATACGCATTTGCGCCTTTTCCTAAACCAGCAGGTAAAAGATTATCTCTTTCCGTCCGGCTCATAATATTAAGCATTGAATCACGCGATCGCATAGTCACCACATTACCTTGATTGACCATAGAGATTAAATTCCCCAATTCTCGCGGACTGGTGGTATTAGTCCCTTGTAAATCTGGGAGAGGACTACGAATCATCGTTGTTGTTAGTCCCCAACTGCGAAAACGCCCATTTAAAGCCTCTTGTCCTCCCAACTTAGCAATTAGCATATTTGTCGCGGTATTATCGCTAATTGTAATCATTTTTGTCGCCAGATCAAGAGCCGTGTACTTGCTGCCTGGAGCTTGATATTGTATATTTCCTGAACCACCGACAATCATTTCCTTTTCCAGGGTCAACATTTCATCTAAACGGATTTTACCCGCATCTACATCCTGGAAAAAAGCCATCAAAATCGGAATTTTAATTGTACTAGCGGCCGGAAAACTCCTATTACTATTAATATCTACATAAGCACCATTATCTAAGTCTAATAAAAATACCCCCGGCGTTAAGTCAGAATTAGTACCAGGGAGGCTTTGCAGCGTATCTTTTAAAGATGTAATTTCCTGGGACAGATATAAACCCGTTCTAGCAGACTCAGGTACTTTTTGATTTGCTGTAGATTGAGATAATACCGCTACCGAATTAATGCGACTAGCAGGGTCTAGAACTGACAACAAAGTACCAACAATCGCACCAATGCCTACCCCAACGATCAAAAAGCGCAAGGCATATAACATGACTTTGGCCATGGGTTTTAACCTAGTCTTGCGTGATCCTTTTCTGGCTATTTTTGACTTTTCTATAGGTACAGTCCTTAACCTCACAGTTCCCCCTTGGGAAAATTGAGTATTTTTCTTGACCGGAGGTACAGTTTTAACTCCTGGATACATCATCACCTGTGATGCTGGTTTTCGCCCCCCAGACGAGATCAGACCCGGACTGATATGATTAGTGACTTTTCCCGCTTCTCTTGGGCTAGAAACTGGCTGCTGACTGCTTTTTTTTTGTCCTGTCTTTGGGACTGCACGTTTACGCCGACGACGCTGTACTGGCTGTCCCCGTGATATAGGTATCAGTTTGTCACTTGATTCTGACATAGGTACTCCTTGTCACCTTCGACCCAGATTGTTAATTGATGCACCATGATACTTAGTTTACCGTCTAAAACTAAGTATTAGTTTTGTATCTACTTTACACTATATTGATCTTTTTGGGCAATTGATAATCACCCAGGTTACAGATAAAGGTTTTCACTATCTAAAACATGACTCTATTTTGTCCTATTAATTGCCCATTCTACCTGTCGTAAAATCCCCCGCAACATTCCCACCTCCGCAGTTTGTAAGTAAGCGCGGTTATATAAATGGCGAAATTTTTCCATGCGACTAGCTGCGGTATGGGGATAAAGATAACCTATGGCCAGCAGTAATGATTCCAATTCTTGATAATATGCCTCTACTGCATCTAAGGGAGCAATTTCTACAGTGCTTTTATTATCATCTATGAATAGACTACTAGATTGTGACAATTCGTAACAACAAATGGCAACCGCAGCCGCTAAATTCAAAGATGGATATTCTGGACTAGTGGGAATGAACACTAATTTATGGGCATAATTTAACTCTTCATTGGTTAACCCCCTGTCTTCCCTCCCGAAAATCAAAGCTACTGGCTTTTCCAGTGTTTCTAATAACCAAGGTAAAGCCGTGCGCGGGTTTTCTAAAGGTATTTCTCCACTGTAGTCCCGACCAATGGTAGCAATGGCACGAACACAGCCCTGCAATGCTTGTGGTAATGTGTCTACTATGACCGCAGATGCTAAAATATCTTGACCATGAACTGCCATTTTTGTAGCATCAAAACATGAGCGATCGCATTGAGGATTGACTAATATTAATTTAGATAAGCCAAAGTTTTTCATCACTCTGGCCACTGAACCTACATTCAACGGACCTGCTGGTTCTACTAATACTATAATCACATGACTGCAACTATTTTTTATACTAATATTTTCTGTCATCATTATTTATTATTTCCTGATTTAAACCATCTTTTCCGCCATTGTGAAGTTGATTCTAGAGAAGAAGCTTGTACTTCTTGTTGTCGTCTTTTTAGTATATCTTCCGCAGAATCCCTTAAACTAGGATCTCGGTAAGGAATAGCAGCACGAGTTAGTAAATATTCTTTTTCTGCTGGGGAAAGAGCCAAAAAAGATGATTTACTTGATTTTTCCTCATGTTCATGATATCCTGCTATCGTCCCTGGGGTGCGTCTTCCTACTGGTGAAGTCGAACCTACAACCAACCCAGCAGTTAACAACGCAGTCCGTACAGCCCCCGCACAGGAATAAGTAGCAATTAATCCATTTTTATCTAAACACTCCGATACTTTTTTGATAAATTCCACAGTCCATAATTGCGGACATTGGGGGGGTGAAAAAGGGTCAAGAAAAATTGCGTCCGCTTGAAAACCGGATTCATATACTTGTGAAATCAAGCTTCTAGCATCACCAATGAGTAAAGTAGCTTGAAGATGATCTATTTTGACTTCATGCTCAAAAGCTATTTGAGTTAAAATTTTTATATGTTTTATATATTTTTCGTCCCAACCATCAAATAACTGATTGGTAATTGCTGCTATGGGGACTGCGGGATTTATTTCTAAGCCTATCACTTCTACATGACAATGAGGATTTATTTCCCAAATTGTCTGTAAAGCCGCTGCTGTGTTATATCCTAAACCATAACAAATATCTAACAATCGTACAAATCCCGTCTTTGCTAATATTGGTAATTGAGTGGGAATCACAAACTTGAGCAAACTCTCCTGTTTTGCTCCATAGTGACTGTGAAAGGCTTCGTTAAATTCTTTAGAAAAGAAGGTAAAAGAACCATCTTGTGTTTGTTGTGGTGTAAAATCTTCTAAATTTGACATTTTATCAAGAAAAAAGTCAGTTGTCAATTACTCATTAACCATTATCTATGATCATGATAAATCAATTCACTGTTTCTCCACAATGGCTATTTGATCATCTTCACAATCCTGATGTTGTAATTATTGATTGTCGGTTTTCCTTAACTGATTCACAATTAGGAAAACAGCAATATCATACCAATCATATCCCCAATGCTCACTATTTAGACTTAAATCAAGATTTATCTAGTCCTGTAAAAGAACATGGAGGAAGACATCCTTTACCCAATACCACAGAACTAGCAGAAAAACTAGCAGCAATTGGTATAAATTCTCAAAAAACTTTAGTAATAGCTTATGATGATTCTCGTTTAGCTTTTGCTTCTCGTTTATGGTGGTTATTAAAGTATTTAGGACATGAACAAGTAGCTGTTTTAGATGGTGGTTTTTCAGGTTGGAAAAATGCAGGTTATGAAGTTACAAATGTCATTCCTATTTCTAAAAAAGGAATATTTATTCCCAAAGAACAAAAAGATCAAGTCGTAGATTTCGCTTATGTTAAAAATTGCCAAAATAGTTCAAATGTAATTTTAGTAGATTCTAGAGAAGGAGAACGTTATCGTGGAGAAAAAGAACCAATTGATAAAATTGCTGGACATATTCCTGGTGCTGTTAATTATCCTTGGCAAGAAGTAACTGACCCTTCTGGTGTTATACTTCCTCAACTACAACAATCTCAACGCTGGGAAAATATAGATACAACTAAAGAAATTTTAGTTTATTGTGGTTCTGGTATTACAGCTTGTGTAAATCTACTTTCTTTAGCAATAGCTGGAATTTCTACCGCTAAACTTTACGCTGGTAGTTGGAGTGATTGGATTAGTTATTAATCAATAGACATCTCTGAAATAGATACAAAAAAACGGTAGAACGGTAAATTGAAAATATGCTGCGGCTTTACTTAACATCAAAAATATTATCCATTTTCGATATTCTCAAGTACAAATATTAATGATAAAAATCTTGTGGTGCGGGCATACTTCGACCAATCTCAGTACAAGTCTTGCCCGCTAAAATTATCCTCCATTATTTGATAAAATCCACTTTAATTAGAAACAAATCAGATTACCAATCTAAAAAAAAATCAATTTTAAATGTTTCAGTCCCCTTACGGGGATTACTTAGTTAGAAACATTAACAAGGCGATTGATAAGTTTTGCTTATATCGTACCGTTTCAGTCCCCTTACGGGGATTACTTAGTTAGAAACCACACTATTTCCGCCAATTCAATAGTGGTAGCAGTTGGTTTCAGTCCCCTTACGGGGATTACTTAGTTAGAAACAGTAACGCGAGATGTAGTCTGTGTCTGGGTTGTGTTGTTTCAGTCCCCTTACGGGGATTACTTAGTTAGAAACAAAATTCTCAAGATCCTAGAGAGCAATAAATCCAAAGTTTCAGTCCCCTTACGGGGATTACTTAGTTAGAAACCCGACCATCATGAATTACGAATCATTTAATTATGAGTTTCAGTCCCCTTACGGGGATTACTTAGTTAGAAACAACGATTGAGAATAGTAGATGAGCGGATCATTCCGGTAGGTTTCAGTCCCCTTACGGGGATTACTTAGTTAGAAACCCAGCAGGACACGGAACAGAACCAAGAAACACAAGACACGGAAGTTTCAGTCCCCTTACGGGGATTACTTAGTTAGAAACTCGGAACTATAGTTTCTAACAATATATTGCTAGGAAAGTTTCAGTCCCCTTACGGGGATTACTTAGTTAGAAACTCGATAAATTCTCTATTGATGTTAAAATCTAAGGCTAGTTTCAGTCCCCTTACGGGGATTACTTAGTTAGAAACGTCACTTTCCTTATCCAGTAAGGATCGTGACCCGTCACCGGTTTCAGTCCCCTTACGGGGATTACTTAGTTAGAAACCTTTTAGCGACGGAAACCGCATTATTACAGGGGATTGTGATGTTTCAGTCCCCTTACGGGGATTACTTAGTTAGAAACTTATCCACAAATTGGGATTGACTCACCTAAATATCGGGTTTCAGTCCCCTTACGGGGATTACTTAGTTAGAAACCTCTGCTGACGCTTTGAGCAAACGAAGTTCATTGACACTAAGCTTGTTTCAGTCCCCTTACGGGGATTACTTAGTTAGAAACTCTGTCGTAATATCCATGAGTTTTAGGGGTAGATGTGTTTCAGTCCCCTTACGGGGATTACTTAGTTAGAAACACAGCTATATTTCCTCTGTAGCTAAAATGCTGCGTGTTTCAGTCCCCTTACGGGGATTACTTAGTTAGAAACATTGAAGAATTATGGCGCGACTCGCAACCCATGACGGTTTCAGTCCCCTTACGGGGATTACTTAGTTAGAAACAAGCCTGTAAAATATGAAGGAGCGCGGGATTCCGATACGTTTCAGTCCCCTTACGGGGATTACTTAGTTAGAAACAAAAATTGAGGACCGACCTTAACAAAGAATTTAGAAAGTTTCAGTCCCCTTACGGGGATTACTTAGTTAGAAACTTCGCCTTGGGTAGCAACTGCTTGAATCGTGCCATGTTTCAGTCCCCTTACGGGGATTACTTAGTTAGAAACCGCGCCATCTGAAACATAAGCTGGGGGCGGAATCCAGAGACGATTTTGGCAGACCTCTGAAAAAACCTGATTTCAGGCTTCGGAAGAACTGCCAACTGAAACTAACAAAACGCTGAAATTATTTAATTATCAAGGTTCTGACGATTTGGCGGACCCCTGGGGTTTTTGACCCCGCTCTAGGTTTGCCAAAAATTTAAGCTGATGTACTAATTATATAATGATAGACTGTTCTTGTCTAGGGATTTCCGAACCATAGGTGATAGTTCTTTTCACACTCCCGGCATCCAGTACATACATTCTAATAGAATCCTCATCAGACTTGATCAATTTTTCTATCTTGGTTTGCAACTGAGCAAATTGTACCGCAGTTAAGAAACACTCAAACACACTGTATTGAGTCCATTTACCATAACCACTCAGCATTTTATGTAAACGAGTCCGGCGTTTATTTGCAGCTTTATTGTCAGGTAAGTCATAAATAATTAGATAAAACAGAGTTGTCATCTTAGTGATAAAGGTTTGTAGGGAATACCTTCCTGTAAATGACGACTTAGTAACCGTGCTTGTAATTCTATCGCTCGTCGGTAGGTACAACGATAATCAAAAACAGGGTGTTTAAATTCATCATTCATTTTCTTGTCAAAAGCTTGCAAAAAGGTTTTTCTCGCATTATCTTTCAACCGATAAGCCCCCAAACTTTCGTTAAAATCTTCGGGTTTAATTTCGTGTTTATGCAGTAATGACAAAACCAAATTATCAGCAATTAAAGCCCGAAATTCTTCCATCAAATCTAACACCATTGCCGGTTGACCATGATGAACTTCGTGCAAATAACCAATATAAGGATCTAATCCTGCCACGTGAACACCAGCCATAACTTGACCTTGTAATAAAGCATAGGCAAAACTGAGTAAAGAATTAACAGGGTCAGTAGGTGGACGGCGATTTCTGCCATTAAAAGTCCATTGTTTACCTACCATCCTTTGCCAACAAGCAAAATATTCCCTAGCTGCTAAACCTTCCACACCACGAACTTGATCTATATTTTGTTGAGTTTTAACTAAAATTTTCCGTTCTTTGAGAGGATTATCCTTTTCATGATGTCGGTACAAAACATGATATTGATTATGAATTTTCGCGCTAACAATTGTCTTAACTAATTCCAAACGCCGTACGGGATCATGATAAACTGCATACTGTGCTAATCTCAGTTGACCATTACGAGAAGACTTAGGTAAAGCTGAACCCAAGTATTTACCAAAACTAGAAAGATAATGCACTGGCATTCCTAATTCTAGGGCATAAACAAAAGCATCACCGCTGACTTGGGGATTACCCATCAAAATAACTTCGGTCACGGTTTGAGCAGCAATCTTTTGTTTTTTCCAAGAACCATCTTCTTGTTTTAAAGCTACTTGAAAAGCTTCATAGTCTTTGCTTAAAACAGCATCGGGTTGAATGATATAAAGAGTAGTCATAATTAATATTCTTGACCTTGTAGTTGACCTTGTAATTTTTTGACTTCAAAGGGTAAACAAATTCGCTGTAAACTGCATGATTGACATTTTTTAGGATGATCAATAGGTGCTGGTATTTTGTTTTGACTAGCAACATGAGCTAGTGCGATTGCTTGTTGTGTCATTTGTCGTAATTGAGGAGTAAAAGCCACAGTTTGTCTATGACGATTGGCATGATAAAATATTTCACCATAGGTAATCGTGCGTCCTGT
>Ga0315905_10004585_pt1 | contig 14125 bp, 5 predicted proteins | sample LakEriMetagenome_5_FD_203522 | JGI IMG/M metagenome (GOLD analysis project Ga0315905, IMG submission 203522) | Freshwater fungal communities from buoy surface, Lake Erie, Ohio, United States - Buoy 4 MA121 | ecosystem: Environmental > Aquatic > Freshwater > Lake | place: USA: Lake Erie, Ohio... | reverse complement strand
ACTACGGGTTTACCTGTCTCTTCATCGGTTATGGTTACGTTAGTATTGGTACATAATTTTTCGAAGAAAAAGAGATCGTCGTCTAACCCCTGTGAGTTTCTATTGCTGCTGAAATATCCTGTCTTCGTTGTTGAACTGTATGAAAATCCAAAGTCATCATTGGATGAATTGACATCACCGCCCAAATTTTCGGCGCGTGTCCAAGTTCCACCGCTCATTTCGCTGATGTATATGTCAAGACCACCTAAGCCAGGACGGCCGTTTGTTGCGAAATAGAGAATATTTTCACCGGTGATAAACGGAAAAACGTCGTCACCGATTGAGTTTACTTTATTACCAAGATTTTCGGGTGTACCCCAAACAGAGCCGTCCCAATTGCTTTTCCATATGTCAATCCCACCTAGCCCACCTGGCATGTCAGATGAAAAGTAGAGTGTTTTGCCATCCGGTGAAAGGCTTGGGTGCATGCATGAGTAGGACGTGCTATTGAAGGGTAGTAATACTTCGATTCCCCAAGCTTCGCTGCCTTTAGCAGAAGAAAGTAACTGTAAACGAACTACGCTTTTGTCGTCTTTGGCAATTTTTCCATTTGCACGCGTGCTTCGAGTTATGAGCATTAGACTGCCGTCGGCGTTAAAGGTGATAGGTCCGCTGTGATAATCGTTCTTTTCACTTGTTTCGAAAGGTGTGGCAGCATCGAAGGAGGCACCGGTTCCTTTCGCGAAGTAGGGTGCATAGAAGGGACGATCTGTAGAGCCATTCGTGAGTTTTTTGGCTTGCATTGCGCCTCTATCACTTATGAATACAATGCCGTTATCATAGGCTATTGGGCAGATATCAGAGGCACCGCTGTTCTGATTAATTGCTTTCACGCTGTATGATCCTTTTTTGAGAAGATACTCATCTAAATTGGCGGTGCAGCCATTCAGTATGTCGATTCGTGGGTCTTCGCCGTAGCTCGTTGTAAAATCTGTGATCTCTTTTTTTGCCTCTACATAGCGCTGATTTTGAAGAAGGCTGAGAATGTAGAAGTAGTGATCATTGGAATTTTCCGCATTCCCTTGCATGACTTTCGCATATGATCGTTCAGCGTTTCGGGCATCGCCGAGTCTGCGATAGCAATCTGCCATTTTGGACCATGCGACATAGTTTGCAGTGTCTTTTTTTAGACCGTTTTCGTAGTAGCCTGCAGCTTTTGCATAGGCCATTCGCTCATACGCTTTGTCACCTTGGGATATCTGACCGTAGCTTACTGATGATACAAAAACTCCGAGGAGTAGAAGTGTTGCTATGTTTTTGTAGTTCATGTTTTCGGAGTTTAGAAGTAACGAGGTGAAACCATTTTGTCCTTCGTGAAATTCAGATCGTATCCTAGCATGATTTCATGAGATCCTGTGTTGTAATCCTGCAACATTGAGAGCGTGTAATCATAGCTGTATCCGATGCGTAATTGTTTGTTGATGTAAGCACCGAGCATTACATTAACAGCATCACCCGTGCGATATCCAACTCCTGTCCATATGAAGTCATTGAACAACACGTTTGCATTGATGTCCAACTGCGCGGGGGCGCCTTTTACCACTTTCATCATAGCGTTCGGTCGAACTTTAATCATATTGTTAAGACTCAGAACACCACCACCGGTGAGGTAGTAGTGGAAGTATTCAACATTGAAAGAGTTCTGCACTTCAGTGCTTCCATTGGCTACATCGATTCGGTTGTAGATTAAACGTGGGATAGAAAGCCCACCGTACCATTTGGATGTGCTGTAGAACATGCCAAATCCGAGGTTTGGAGCAGTCTTTTTTCCACTGCTAATCATGAATTGCTGGTCGTTCTGCAAATTGAGTTGACTCAGGTTTTCACTCAGACTTACAAGCCCCAGTTGAATACCAAACGATAGTGTGGCATTCTTCAAACCCAGGCGATAGGCACCATTAGCGTTAACGGCTGTGCGCTGTGATACGCCAATTTTTTCATTGACGAAATTGATACCCGCACCGAGTTTCCCACCCATGATAGGGGAGTGTATGCTGCCTGTTAATGTTGTGGGAGCACCGTCCAAACCAACCCACTGTTGGCGATAGAGCATAGTACCTGAGAGGCACTCTCTTGAGCCGGCATAACCAGGGTTTATAATGGCTTCATTAAACATGTATTGCGTGAAGTTTGGATCAAACTGAGCATTACTCGCAAAACATGCTGCCATGCTCAGCATGAGCATCAAGCTTTTGGGGAAGTTCAAGATTGTTTTCATTGTCCTTTCTGTTTTATACATGTTTATTGATTGTTCGAGTATTTAATAACGATGAATCCGGATAGGTTCTCAGGTGCTTTATTGGCATTGAGAGTTGACTGACCCGTTTCTAAAACATAGAAGTAAGTGCCTTCGGGAACTTTGGTGCTGCCCATAGCTCCATCTTCGTTGGCGTTACCATTCCAGCCGATTGCATTGGTGTAACCTGTTTTTTCATAGACCACATTACCCCAGCGGTTGAATATGATAATCTTATTCGAAGGATAGAATTCGATATTCTCTATCGCAAGGGTTTCATTCACGTTATCACCGTTCGGAGAGAATCCGGCAGCAACGAGGATATCATCTGTTTCGACTTCTACGATAATGATAGTTACCGTTGCAGTGTAGCAATTGCCATCGGCATCGCAGGCTTCATAGGTAAACTCATCGAAATCCGAGGCTCCAGCGTTGGGTGTGTATGTGAAGCTACCGTCCGCATTGAAAACAAGTGTTCCGTTTTGAACGTTCGATGTCACGGTAAACGTGAATCCGTCTAAGTTCACATCGTTCTCAGCCACATTTCCGGTGAGTGTTTCATTTTCATATACGGTGTATTGGTCGTTCTCGGCAGACTGTAGTTCGTCGTCAACGGGTATTACGGTTATCGTAACTGTAACGGTGGTGCAGTTACCGTCGTCGTCGCAAGCAGTGTACTCGAAAGTGTCAGTGCCATTGAAGTCCGGGTTAGGAGTGTAGATAAACGTTCCGTCATTGTTCATTATTACTGTGCCATTAGCCGTAATGATTGTTCCAGTTGGAGTGTAAGTCAGAACATCTCCATCTTCATCGCTATCATTCACACTAACATCACCATTCAGAATGTCATCTTCGTCCATAGTAAAGCTATCGGCCAAAACAGTAGGAGAGGTGTTGAGTTGAATTACATTGATTACAACTATGGCTGTATCACAGAAATCCGGATCACACACGATGTATTCGAAGAAGTCGGTTCCGAAGAAACCAGCATTCGGAATGTAAGTGAAGGTTCCGTCTTCATTTAGAATAAGTTGTCCATTGTCAGTTGAATCCGAAATCGCATAGATTAGAATATCACCATCAATATCGATGTCATTTTCAGATGCATCTGCGTTGAGTGTGGTATTCTGGTTGGTTTCATAGGTATCTTCTACTGCAATCAGACCGTCGTTGATTTGTGCAACATCGATAGTTACTGTAGCGGTGTCACAACCTCCTGCATCACAAGCTGAGTAAGTGAAACTATCAGAACCGTAATAGTTATTATTCGGAGTGTAGGTGAAGGAACCGTCAGCATTGAAGATAAGCTCACCGAATGCAACCGAGTCAACCATGCTAAACGTGATTGGATCATTTTCGGCATCGAAGTCATTTGTGGCTACAGTGTTCGAAACAACATCATCTTCTTCTGCTGCGATGAAGTCATCTACTGCAACCGGATGGTCATTTACCGGTAGAATAGTAATTGTAACATCCGCATAATCGCATACGCCTGCCGGATCACAAACACTATAACTAAATGAGTCAGTTCCGCTGAATTCTGCATCGGGAGTGTAAGTGAAACTTCCGTCAGGGTTGAGCTCGAGCGTTCCGTTTGTAACGGTTGTTGTAACCTCGAAGGTCAGTGCATCGCCATCTGCATCTGTGTCATTGTCACCAACGTTGGCCGTGAGAATGGCGTCTTCCTCAATTGTGTAGGAGTCATTAATTGCCACTGGTCCTTCGTTAGCTTCCACCACGTTGATGAAAACTGTAGCAGTATCGCACAATAAGGTTTGATCACACATGACGTAAGTGAACTCATCTGCTCCGATATAATCGGTGTTTGGAGTGTAGGTGTAGCTTCCGTCTTCATTCAAGGTTAGTGTTCCGTTCGATACACCTTCATCAACTGTGTACGTGATGTTGTCATTGTCCGCGTCAATATCATTGAATGATACATCGCCTGTATATGTTTCGTTTAATGTTACGTTAACGAAATCGTCAATGGCATCTGGTGCTGTGTTGACAGGAAAGACGTTGATGGTCACTAATGCTTGGTCGCACACTCCTGAAGGGTCGCACGCTTCGTAGGTAATGATTACTGTTCCGAAGAAGTTCGTGTTGGGTACAAACGTGAACGTTCCATCCGTGTTCAAAGTGAATGTTCCATCAACCGTATTGTTTACAACGTTGTATGTAAGAACGTCACCATCCGGGTCGCTATCATTGGCTGTTACGGAGTTGTTGAGTGTCGCGTTTTCTAACATATTGAACACGTCGTTTTCCGCTATCGGGGCATTGCTCGGCAACTCTACATTGATGTAAACCACAGCTTCCGGACAAACGCCTAGGCCGTTACAAGCGAAATAGATTATTGAATCAAGACCTATGAAATTCGGATCCGGAGTGTAGGTTAATGTTCCATTCGTATTAAGTATGGCGTTTCCGTTGAATGGTCCAGCCGAAATAAATGCACTTAGGACAGAGCCTTCTGGATTTATTTCGTTCGTAAGAATATTTGCCGTAATGGAAGTATTGATAAGCGTGGTGAGATAATCATCCACAGCAATATGCGGATCGATGATTTGTGTTACTGTGATTGTTACAGTTGCATCATCGCATTCTCCTAAGTCGTCGCACACCGTGTAAGTGAATGAGTCGGAACCAAAGAATTCAGCGTTCGGAGTGTAACTGAATGTGCCATCTCCGGTGAATATCAATGTTCCGTTTGTGGTGCTGGCGTTCAAAGTGAATGCAAGCTCATCACCATCGGAATCTGTGTCATTGTCGCCGACGTTTCCATTCAATGTCACGTCCTCGTTCGTAGTGTAATTGTCATCCCCAGCTACCGGAGCATCGTTTGGAACGAGTATCTCAATAGTTACCAAGGCTGTATCACAACCATGAATGTCACATACCGAATAGGTGAAAGAATCATTTCCTAAGTAATCGGTTGCCGGCACATAGGTAAACGTTCCGTCACTATTCAAGGTTAAGGTTCCTGAAGTCACATCTTCGTCGATTGTGAAGGTTAGGGCATCGCCATCGCCTTCCGAATCGTTGAAGGATACATTGCCATTCAATGTGATGTTCTGATCAGTTTCGAAGATGTCGTCAACTGCCAGGGGCGAATCGATTACAGGATTTACACTTATGGTAACTGTAGCGATATCGCATATCGGTGTTGGGTCACATGCTGAATAGGTAAATGAGTCTGTTCCGTTGAAGTTAGCACCGGGAGTATAGGTGAAGGTGCCATCTGCATTCAGAACAACATCACCGTTGTTGGGGGCAGTGATTAGGATGAAGTTGAGAGGACTTCCATCCGGTTCTGAGTCATTTGTTGCAACGTTACCACTGACCGGTGTATCTTCATCGGTAGTATAAGTATCGTCGATTGCAACAGGTGGAGCTGATTCTGTAACTGTGATTGTTACAGTTGCATTGTCACACAGACCCGGACCACCACATACATTGTAAGTGAATGAGTCAGTTCCAAGGAAGCCGTTGGCAGGTGTATAGGTGAATGTACCATTGCTATTCAGTGTAAGAGTTCCATTGCTTACACCCGTACCAACGGTAAAGGTTAGAGTAACACCATCTGTGTTGATATCGTTTTCGCCAACATTGGCATTTAAAATGCCATTTATTACAACTGTGTAGCTATCAAAACCTGCTATAGGAGCATCAGGGGTATTCGTAACGAAAATGGTAAGTAGGTGTGTGTCGCATACGCTGCCTTCGCAAACCTGATAAGTAATCTCCTCTGTTCCCTGGAAGTTTGGTCCTGGAGTATAGGTAAACGTTCCATTTGGATTCATTACAATGGTTCCATTTGGTGCTCCTGTTGGAGTGCTGTAAACCCAACCTTGGTTTGCAAACCATGTCTCAGCGACAGAACCACTCACTGGTGTTTCCTCCAGTGTATTGAATGTATCGTCCAGGTCGCAGAATACCTCAGGTGTAAATGGAGAAGGGCTACATGGGTTCAATGGATCACTTCCGTTGTTAACTTCTGTTCCATCCAGGATTCCATCGTTATCCGTATCAGGATTCGCAGGGTCTGTTCCTTCAGTGGCTTCTTCATCGTTGGTCAAACCATCGTTGTCACAGTCATCGCTACCGGCTGTTGGAGGGCTGCATTCGTTTAATGGATCGGTTCCATTGTCAACCTCTTCTCCGTCCGTGATGCCATCACCATCTGTATCCGGATTGGTATTGTCAGTTCCAGCGTCTGTTTCACCGTCGTTATCCAGACCATCGTTGTCACAATCGTTCGTACCTAGTGAGTTGATATTCGGGTCGCATGGGTTGATAGGGTCAGTGCCTCCATCAACTTCATCACCATCGTTTACACCGTCATTGTCTGAGTCTGAGTCACCGGGGTCAGTTCCCGCAGTTTCCTCTTCATCCGATGTCAAACCGTCGTCGTCGCAATCGGCAGAAGCAATTGCACCTGCGTCAGGGTCACAACCATTAGCTGGGTCGCTGCCGTTGTTTGTTTCGTCTTCGTTTGTCAATCCATCGCCGTCGCAATCTGCCAGTGGCTCAGCAAGGCAGTTACCAACATCTACTGTTACCGTTGCAGCGTCGCATGTGCCGTTCGCATCGCAAATTTCGTAAGTGAAAATGTCGATTCCCTGAACGTCCAAAGCTGGTGTGTATTCGATAGTATCATCGGTAGGATCTGTAGGTGTTCCATTATCATTCACTGCAGCAACACCTGTACCTTGACTTGTAATGGTTATGCTACCTGTTGATGGTCCATTGGGTCCAAAATCATCATTAGCAAGGACAGCAATAGTTATTGGTGTGTTGATAGGTGTAGCTATGTCATCATCATTCGCTGAAGGTCCGGTACAAGCTGCAATATTTGGATCGCATGGATCGAGTGGATTAGTGCCGCCGGCTACTTCTGTTCCGTCTAACAATCCATCTCCGTCTGTATCGGGATTGGTATTGTCGGTGCCGGCTGTGGTTTCACCATCATTGTCTAGACCATCCAAGTCACAGTCGTTGCTTCCTAATGCTCCTGCGTTAGGATCACATGAGTCCAGCGGATTGCTTGCGCCGTTGATTTCATCTCCGTCATTCAAGCCGTCATTATCGGTATCTGCCACTGCAGGGTCGGTGCCATAGAAGGTTTCCTCTTCATTGATAAGGCCGTCATTATCGCAGTCATTTGTGCCAACTGCGCCGGCGTTTGGTGAGCATGAATCGAGTGGGTCACTTCCATTCAACACTTCATCGCCATCAATCAATCCGTCATCATCTGTATCCGGATTGTTGTTGTCTGTACCTGCCAGAATCTCGCCATCATTGTCCAGATTATCTCCGTCGCAGTCTGCAGTTCCAACAGCTCCAATTTGCGGATCACATGGGTCAAGTGGGTTAGTTCCTTGAGTTACTTCTTCTCCATCCTGAAGACTATCACCATCCGTATCCGGGTTGTTAGGGTCAGTTCCGGTGAGAAGTTCTTCGTCGTTGGTTAGGCCATCTAGGTCACAGTCGTCGGTTCCGATTCCTGAGCTCACAGGATCGCAAGCATTCAATGGATCCGTTCCGTTCGTTACCTCATTTCCGTCGTTGAATCCGTCGTCGTCTGTGTCAGGATTGGTGTTATCGGTTCCTGCAAGTTCCTCGCCTGCATTATCGAGGCCGTCATTGTCACAATCGTTGGTTGATACTGCTCCTGCGTCGGGATCACATGAGTCAAGCGGATTGCTCGCGCCATTGATCTCATCTCCGTCATTCAAGCCATCGTTATCGGTATCTGCCACGGCAGGGTCGGTTCCATAGAAAGTTTCTTCTTCGTTGATCAGACCGTCATTATCGCAGTCATTTGTACCAACTGCACCGGCGTTTGGTGAGCATGAATCGAGTGGGTCACTTCCATTCAACACTTCATCGCCGTCAATGAATCCATCGTTATCTGTATCAGGGTTGTTGTTGTCAGTGCCTGCTAGAATCTCGCCATCATTGTCCAGATTATCTCCGTCGCAATCTGCTGTTCCAACAGCTCCAATTTGCGGATCACATGGGTCAAGTGGGTTAGTGCCTTGAGTAACCTCTTCTCCATCTTGAAGGCTATCACCATCTGTATCCGGGTTGTTAGGGTCAGTTCCGGTTAGAAGTTCTTCGTCATTGGTTAGACCATCTAAGTCACAGTCGTCGGTTCCGATTCCTGAGCTCACAGGATCGCAAGCATTCAATGGATCCGTTCCGTTCGTTACCTCATTACCGTCGTTAAATCCGTCGTTGTCTGTGTCAGGATTCGTGTTATCTGTACCTGCAAGTTCCTCACCTGCATTATCAAGTCCATCATTATCACAATCGTTGGTTGATACTGCTCCTGCATTTGGATCACATGAGTCAAGTGGATTGCTTGTGCCATCTATTTCAGCGCCGTCCAGAATTCCATCGCCATCAGTATCGTTATTGGTCGGATCTGTTCCGTAAAATACTTCTTCATCGTTATCAAGTCCATCCTCATCGCAGTCGTTACCGCCAACAGCTGTTGCATTTGGTGAACAAGAGTCGAGTGGATCACTTCCGTTCAGGACTTCGTCACCATCAATGAATCCGTCATTATCTGTATCCGGGTTGTTGTTGTCGGTACCGGCGAGTTCTTCACCTGCGTTATCTAGGTTATCGCCATCGCAATCGGCCTGCGGATTTCCGCCAATATTCGGATCGCAGGGATCCAGTGGGTTAGTGCCGAAGTTGACTTCTTCACCGTCGTTTTCACCATCATTATCCGTGTCAGCATCATTAGGATCTGTTCCTGCCAAGGCTTCATCGTCATTGGTTAGGCCATCCAAGTCACAGTCGTCGGTTCCAAGCCCTGAATTGATAGGGTCACAGAAATTGATTGGGCTTGTGCCATTATCCACTTCGGTGCCATCATCAATGCCATCGCCATCGGTATCCGGGTTTCCTGCGTCTGTGCCTGCTGCGGTTTCTTCATCTGAAGTTAATCCATCGTTGTCGCAGTCGGCAGTTGCATTTGCAGATGCCGGATTTGGATCGCATGAATCGTTCGGATTGCTACCATTATTTACTTCGTCGCCGTCATTAATTCCATCTCCGTCTGTGTCCGGATTGGTGGGGTCTGTTCCGTTGAATGTCTCATTGTCGTTATCAAGTCCGTCATTATCGCAATCGGAAGTTCCAAGAGCGGTTGCAAGAGGTGAACACGCGTTGAGTGGGTCACTTCCATTTAGAACTTCGTCACCATCAATGAAACCGTCGCCATCTGTATCCGGATTGTTGTTGTCTGTTCCGGCTAATGCTTCACCATCATTATCAAGGTTATCTCCATCGCAGTCTGCAGTGCCAACCGCGCCAAAGTTCGGGTCGCATGGATCCAGAGGCACGGTTCCGTTGTCTACTTCTGTGCCGTCATTAATTCCGTCGCCATCTGTATCAGGATTTGTGTTATCGGTTCCGGCTGTTATTTCTTCGTCATTGGTTAGACCGTCGTTATCACAATCGTTCGAACCAAGAGCATTTGGATTGGGATCACATGGGTTGTTTGGGTCGGTGCCGTTAGCAATTTCATCTGTATTCGAAATGCCGTCGCCGTCGAGGTCGGGGTTAGCCGATGTAACATTGATTACGACTTGAGCTGTGTCGCAAAGACTTCCATCGCACGCGGCATATTCAAAAGCATCAAGACCGATGTAATCGGTATTCGACTGATAGGTAAATTCTCCATTTGCATCGAGTGTCAGCGTTCCGTTTACCACGTTGCTGGCTATACTAAAGCTGAGTGCATCACCATCGACGTCTGTAGCTTCGAATGCTACGGTAGCCGTGTACGACGATAGGTTGTCGATTTCGAAGAAGTCATCGCCTGCAATCGGTGCATCATTCACAGGATTGATTGTGAAGGATACAATGGCCGTGTCGCAGTTCGAATTGATATCGCATGTAATGTAAGTAGCCTCATCGGAACCGTTAAAATCACTCAGAGGTGTATAGGTGAATGTTCCGTCAGCGTTCAAGTTGAAGGTTCCGCTGGATGTGCCCGAAACGAGAGTCGATGCAATTGGGTCACCATCAGCTTCGGTATCATTGTCCAGCACGTTGCCTGTAATGATTGTGTCCTCATCTCCGGTGAAGGAATCATCGATGGCTACGGGCGCACTTGGAGCTGCCGTGACATTGATAGTAATGCTCGCTTCATTAGATGCGGCACCGTCGTTATCACTAACGGTATATATAATTACGGCAGAACCCGTAAAACCGGAAGCCGGTGTATAGTTAACGTCACCTGTGGTTGTATCCACTGTCCAGTCACCTGTTACAGTAGTTATCGACGTCTGCTGACCCGCGGTTGTCGGATCAAGGTCGATACTGGTTACATCGATGGTGCCATCGGCATCAGTATCGTTGGAAGTAATAGTTGAAATGGAAGTGGCTGTATCACTAAGTGTGGATCCGTTGTCATCATTAGCGATAGGAGCTATATTAGGACAAGGAAGTGATTGCGAACTTTCAGTGTGAGTGACTGTGATGGTTTGGCCTGCTATTTCGGAAGGCGTGACCGATACAAGAATTGAGTTAGAAACACCATTGCGCACGGGGAAGGTAACGCGCACATACGCAATCGAATCAGGATTGATACCACCGAAGTGAAGAACTGCGTTTCCGAATCCGCCGTATCCTTCACCGGCTGCAACACTCGTCTTGTAGGAAATGGTGTTGAATGAACAGTCAATGAGTTCAGCTGTGGCACCATGTGCTATCGATGTAGCTCCGTCTCCTAAATCCCAGAGTGCATTTACTTTTAAATAGTTCGTATTGTTCAGGTTGTTCTGCCAAAGTTGATTGGCACCGTTATCCATACTTACATATAGATCCAGGTCACCATCGTTGTCGTAGTCAATGAAGGAGACTGCGTTGGCGTCACCTGCCGGATTGATTCCGTAGTTTGTAGGTGAGTTGGGACGCGAGAATTGAAGTGTCGAAGGATTTTCGTTTATGAAGAGATAACCGGAAGTGAACACATTGGCCATGTATAGGTCAATATCACCATCATTATCTACGTCCCCGGCAGTAATACCATCAATGTTGGAAGAGTTTAAATTCACGCCTGCTGAAGCGGCCGGCTCACCGGTTGCAACTAAACTGCCGTTGTCATTGCGCCAAATTTGATTTGTTCCGGCATCGGTCCAGAATAAATCAAGGTCTCCGTCATTATCGAAGTCGGCCCATAGCACGCCACCTTTATTGCTGTTCACAGCGTTCTGATCGAAGTCATCTTCAGTGAAAGTGCCGTCTCCGTTGTTGATGAAAACATCACCTGAAGATTGGCGGCGCATGCAGATATCGACAAAACCATCTCCGTTGAAATCACCTGCAGCAGCGTAATCACCCGTTGTACCTCCGGTGGGAAGTCCGGTAATACTGTTGTCTATAGCTGTAAATTGTCCTGAACCATTATTTGAAAGAATGTCGACACCAAAACCATGATCGTCAACGATTAAGTCAATATCTCCGTCGTTATCATAGTCGACCAAAACGATACCTTCAGCATTGATACCGCCACTGATGGAGCTGATGACTTGACTGGGGCTTTGCGACGCAGTCCCGAAACTGTAGGCGGGTGTTGCTGCCGGGCCTTGGTTCAACCAGACTTCAATGCGGTTAAAAGTGTTTACAATGAAGTCGGTGTATCCGTCATTGTTGAAATCCCCGGCAACGGCCGAGCGTTCCTTCACCGAGTTGCCAAGTTCCAGCGCATGGGTCGAGGTTACGTCCGTGAAGGTGTTGCCTGCATCAGAGAAAAACAGTCGACTTCCGGCTGAAGCGTTTTCCGTATTTACTACCAAATCGAGGTAACCGTCCTGGTTGAAATCAGCCCAGCAGACACCGGCATCTTTCGACCCGGTAGTTGCAAGACCTACCGAGGCAGCGACGTTGGTAAACGATTGTGTGTAACCGGTCAAGGCGGTCAACATGATGAGCATCCATGCTGCGAATGCGTTGCGCAATAAGGTTTTCATGTAGAAATACACTTTAATTACAGAGGTTGGTTTTGGAAGGGGTATTCCGATTTTCAGAACACACCTTGTCTTTTCCAAATGAAATGGAATTATCAACCTTCGCAGAGAGTTAATGATGAATGTGCTAACAAGAGTCTGTTTATTGAGGTGAATTACCCCAAATAATTCATTTTGCGGCAGATAGCGTGTGGTCTTTATTTTTGGAGCATGACGAATCGAAAAGAAGAATCGACCGATTTAACACTGCCGCAAGCACAACGAAAAGTGGATGAATGGATTCGAGATGTGGGTGTCCGCTATTTCAGCGAATTGACCAACATGGCTATGCTTACCGAAGAGGTGGGGGAGGTGGCAAGAATTATTGCACGACGATACGGAGAGCAAAGTGAGAAGCCATCAGATGCTGACAAAGTGCTCGCTGATGAATTGGCAGACGTATTATTCGTACTGATATGCCTGGCTAATCAAACCGGGGTCGATTTGGACGCGGCGTTCAAAAAGAATCTGGACAAGAAGACCATCCGCGATGCAGAAAGGCACAGGCAGAATCCGAAAATCACAGGTCAATAGCGTTCAAGGGACGGGTCAATCGTGTCAATCCAACCCATAATGCCACCCTCCAGTGAGGTTATGTTGTTGAAGCCCATTTTGTGCAGGTGTGCCACGACAGCCTCCGATCTGCGTCCCGATTTGCAATGAACAATGACAGGAACATCAAGGCGAATTTCCTCTATGCGTGCCACTATCTCACCCATTGGAATATGCAATCCTCCAATGTAACACGTTTCTACTTCGTATAGCTCACGTATATCAATGAGCTGATGTGCAACGCCGTTATTTTTGAATTCAGCGAGTTGTTCGGGAGAAGTTGCGAGCATCGTTTCCATTATAATTTGAATTTCTGTACATCAGCTTCCGGAAGAAAGTCAAAGAAAGTGTCTCCGCGCAAACCGAGACGAAGACACTCCAAAGGAATTACCTCATTTTCTGCAATGTTTCCGAGATTTACGTTTGCCCCAAATTGTTTGATGAAATAAACCTGCTGCGGTTTTTTAGGTGCTTCCCACAGAATATTTTCCGGATTTACGTTCTTAATGATTTTATTGATGAGGAGAACGTGCGCTTGTCCATTGGGGCGGTAAATGCCAACTGTCCCGCTTTCACGAGCTTCCGCTATCACTTTCCATGATCCTGCCGCCAATTCATGCTGCATCATCTTGATCCAACGCGCCGGTGAAATGAGAATCCCTTCTTCTTTGGAACCTACTTCGGAAAGGACTCTGTAGTTCTTGGCAAAATTGCTGATGATTTCACACTTCTTATCATGCGCTATACTCATGCTACCGTCTGAAATCTCAACGGTATCCAATCCTAAACCATCAATGTATTTCTTATAGTCATCCAACTGACCGCGCACGTAAAATGCTTCGAACAAAGTGCCTCCTACATAAACACTCATGTTGGATTTTTTGTAGAGCTTGACCTTCTCCTTTACGTTCGGCGCAAAGGCTGATGTGCCGAAACCAAGCTTTACGATGTCCACCTGGTCACCTGCGCTATCTATAAGGTCTTCAGCCTGTCGAAGACTGAGACCTTTGTCCATTACCATGGTCAACCCGGAATTGCGGCTTTTTTTCGTCCGCTCCGGAATGTTTTTTAGTTTGAAGTTCATGTACGAATCAAAAAGAATCGTGCAAATATGCAAAGTTTTGCATAAGCACCGGGGTTAATTTGGCTACTTATCAGTGGCGCTAGGCCGACTGTTGTTTGCGTAGCTCAACAAACAGTAAGTTTTGCTTGATTTCCGGAAAGTATTCTTCCAAATCATTCAAGCCTTCCGGGTGGCGCATGGCCATTC
>Ga0315905_10004583_pt1 | contig 14129 bp, 11 predicted proteins | sample LakEriMetagenome_5_FD_203522 | JGI IMG/M metagenome (GOLD analysis project Ga0315905, IMG submission 203522) | Freshwater fungal communities from buoy surface, Lake Erie, Ohio, United States - Buoy 4 MA121 | ecosystem: Environmental > Aquatic > Freshwater > Lake | place: USA: Lake Erie, Ohio... | reverse complement strand
CGGCGGCTGTGTAATCCGTGAATCTAAAATCTTGCCATGTAGTAGAGTTGTTGACCACTAGGTATTTGTGGGCCTTCCAGAATGTGGTCAATTCAAGCCCTTTTTGCGTCGTTTCCCCTACGTTGGCAAAATAATCAGAACCATCAGCGGCTCTTCTGACCACAATTGTTTCATTCAGATTAAATAAATAGGCCGTCAAATCCCAATTGAATCTTTTGTCATTAGATTCACCTTTCCAAGCTATTTCTTTATTCCAGCCTTTTTCTGCTTTTAAATTGGTATTAATAATACCTGCTGATGGTCGCAATTCTGCAATGCTTGGGGGTGAATACCCTTGCGCTATTTTGGCGGTGATACTTTGGTGCGAACCTAATTTACGGACGATGGCTGCTCGGGGTGAGAAGATCGTCTCTTGGTTTATGTATTGGGTCCAATAGGCGTTAAGACTGCCAGAAAGTGTCAGTAACCAATGCGTGTTTATTTCATAATCGGCTTGTAAAAATGTTGTCAATTGATCTAAATGTGTGTTTTGGGTTAATTGCAAGGTGTCTTTGATTCCTTTTTTATTTCCAAAAGTTTGGCTATTAAATTGGCCTGATTGCCATTCATAACCTGCGTCTAGATTGATAATTCCTTTGCGGTGAATGACGCCCCGACTGCTAAAATTAGGTTCGTCTCGTAATTCATAATTTCGTATGGTCGGATTTTCAACTTTATTATATTGAAAGGCATTGATGAAATTCCACCCCCATTGTGAATTGAATTGATTGGATATTTGAGCACCAACCCCAAAACTCTTTAATTTAAAAGTGGCTTGCTGGTCTACTGCACTTTTAAAAATACCTGCTGCCGGCCTTGCATTGGATGGATTTTCCTGGAATTGTTTTAACGTTAATCCTCCGGGTGTTTGATAAGCTAAATCTCCATAGTAGGAGGTTAGGCTAATGGCCCCAGATGTGCCAAAAGACTTATTGAATTCGTAAGAAATCCATTGTTTTTTTATGGCAGATTGAATTCTAAATCCTTCTTGTTGCCAATGAGAGGCATATATCCGATGATTTTTAAAGGCGTTTCCCAGATTAATGTCGATTGATGTTTTTAATCCTCCAAGGGAAGGATAAAGCGTTTGAAATTTTATTTTATTTTTTAAGTCAAAGCCACTATTGAAAAGTATCGCGCCGCCCGTACCTGCACCATAAAGCCCACCACCGGGACCTTTTGTGATGATGATTTGGCGAAATAAATCAGGTTCTAATAAGGACAAATAGGTGTTGTTTCCAGCATCTGTAAAGGGGATTTGATTCCAATAAATTTTAACATTTCTGACGCCAAAAGGCGCTCTTAGCGAGCTACCTCTGATGGCGATCCGGTAACTTCCTGGAGACCTTTCTTCCATGCGGACTCCGGCTTGAGTATTCAATCCGCCTAAAAAACTAGTTCCGTTCGTGGGACTAATGATTTTGTCTGTTAAGATAGAAATGGCATCTGGACTCGTTAATTTTTGCCTTGATTTCTCAAATACTTTTACTTCTATATTGTTTAATTCCGTTGTTTTTAGACTATCCGACTGAATGGATAAAGCCTGAACAGAAATAAGGAGCGATAATAGTAATAATTTAAAATTCATATTGTAATGAAAAAGATAGATTGTTTGCCTGGGTGGCTAGGATTGACTTCGAGTTTTTATTTTCGGCAGCTCCTAAATTTAATATTTCATAGGTAAGTAAAGCACCAACTTTGGCTTTCCTAAATCCTATTTTTCCTTTATAACAGAAGTCGTTTGTGAATTTTGTTGAACTATACGGCACTCCTACATAATTGCCATATAAAGTGATGTCCCGCATGATGGGCTCAAAAATTTGTCCTTGAATTGTGGTCACTATTTTTCCAGGAATAATCAATCCAATGCCGGCATTAATTCCGTGTAGTCGATATTTTTCTTCTTCGATGTAATTGGAGTTTTTGGAACTAATTTTCCGGGCGATGGACTTGCTGTAAAGACTCAGAATGGGATAAAAATGGGGGAGTATGCTCGTATTTTGATTCCATAAAAACCCAACTTCAGCTTCAGAACCTCTATAATTTGAATATAATTCTTCATTGGGACTAATAGTACTTGAATTGCTATTGCGGGGTTCTATATACGTATATTTCGATCGGTCAACATTCGACCGATGGGTATTTCCAAATGCTTTTAAGGCGACAAAAAATTTATGTTTCGATTGTTTTTTTTGAATAGATAATTGAACATTCAAATCAGTCGTTGCCTGACTTTCCAACCAAGAAATTTGAGTAGCACCTACCCCTGCTTCAAGTCTAAACAATTGGGCTTTAGCTATTGAACCTGAAAAAAGAATATATAGAAATAAAAGGTTTTTGACGTATTTCATAAACGTTTAAATGTATTTAAAATTACCAATATTTCTCACCTTTTTTATAGGCAAAACGGATCCCCCTAAAAATAATGACGATGTGATTTATCATCGTTTGGAGGAATCCAAAGTGAACGGATAAAACTTGAAATCTCTCCATCCAAGATTTTTTCAGGTTTTTGACAGAAGCACCCCCCATCAAATAATGACACATCGGTTCAGGCATATAGCTGATTTCCTGGGCTGCTTTTAAGCATTTGATCTCCCAATCGATGTCGGAACTCAACTGGTATTCTAGCGAGAAAAATGGAGCGATCGACTTTTTGCAAATAAAGGCTTGATGGCAGATTAACATGCCAAATTTAAAATCTTTCCACGTTAAATTTTGTGGCAATTGATGCGGCGTGGCCTCACTTCTTTTGCCCATAAAATTCCCATTTAGATCAACAAAATTCGCATCGCTATACAGTACATCTGGGTTTTTGGAAAGGTGATTTAAAATAGTTTTTAACGTGTCATCGCTTGCAAATTGATCCCCTGCATTCATAAACATCACATATTCGCCGGTAGTTTTTGCAAGACCTTTATTCATCGCATCGTAAATACCCTGGTCATTTTCCGAGATCAGCACGTCAGGTTTGATCGGCGCGTTTTGGATGATGCTCATGGTCTGATCACGGGAGTTTCCGTCGACAATAATGTACTCAAATTGATCTCGATTTCCTTGTGCGTGAACGCTATCCAATGTTCTTTGTAGATATGCTTCCGCCTGAAATGTGATCGTGATGATGCTAATTTTGGCTGACATCTTGAATGGATTTTAAATAAAAATCGACATGTTTTTGAGCTACAATGTCCTCCGAATAATTATTTTCTACAAATTGTCTTGCTTCTATGGAGGCTGTTGCCTGGTTTTCCAAGAGCCAATGTATGCCCATGGCCAAATCATTGGAATCCAATTTTTGGGCCACATATCCATTTTTTTTATGGGCAATCATTTCTGGAATACCGCCCGTTTTAAATCCGATGCTAGGGGTTCCGCAGGCCATTGCCTCCATAATGGTATTAGGTAAATTTTCCTCTAATGATGGAGTAATGAACAAATCAGCGGCCCGGTAGATCTCAATCATTTGAAGGGGATCGGATACATGCCCCATGGAGTTCACTTTTAATGGCAATGAATGGATAATTTCAGTATCCGTCATTCCTCCAACGATCAATAGTTCTGTTTGGGTGATACGAGTTGGATTATTTTGTGCCCATATTTCCAGCGCTTTGCTTAAATAATCAAAGCCTTTTGCTGGCGCATTCACCCGCATGGCTACAAACAATAAATATGTTTTTTGAGCATCTAAACCTAATTTTTCCCTTGCCTGCTCTTTATTTCCGGGTTTGAACACTTGGATGTCAATGGCATTTGGAATATGTGTAATATCTCTTGAGTATAAAATCGTACTAGCGGCCGCCTTTTCTTTTAACCACTCACTACACGTTATTATTTTCAAATTATTTGAGTCAAATCCTACCGCTTTTTTGGCCCATAATTTATGTGATACATCCCAATGTTCGGGCTGTTTCACAAATTTACAATGGCCACAATTAATTTGGAATCTGTTACAGTCTCCACTGTGATGGCATCCACCTGTAAATGCCCACATATCATGCAAGGTCCAAATCACAGGTTTCCCTAATTTTAATAGCTTCGATACATCCGAAATTCCCATGAAGCCAAAATTCATCCAGTGCAAGTGGATAACATCAGCCGATTTTATAGAAGGATGTTGGGATAAATCTTGTCCAAAAACCCCCGGATTAAATAGAAATCGGATCGATTTGTCTTTTTCATGCGGAAGGAAATAAAGCCTTTCTAAAATAAATCGAAGCCATGCGATGCCTTTTTTTAACAATGAATCATTGACTGAAACAGCCGCATCGACTCCTGATTTTTCCTGAACTAAATAAGTTACCTCATGACCTATATTTTTTAAAGCAGCGGCCAATCTACCGCAGGCAATTCCCGCACCCCCATTTTGGTTATGGTAGGAAAGCATGACGATCTTTAGTGCTTTAGGATTCATTTATTTTTCAGCCTTAATTAATATGTAGGGGGCAAAAGCTTTGGTTTGAATGGGGATTAATTTAAAGAAAATTTTCAGAGGGAGCCAACAAGCTTTTTTGAATAAATTGACCCAAAGTGGCTGAGTGGATTCGTTTTCAAGCCATAACATAAACCCGCCGGAGTAATTGACGTCTATATTTTTCAAATTCAAATTTTGGCAGATAGTTGTTAGCAAATCAATATCCATACAAGGGATATGGTGCTTCGCATAATTCTCAGGATCGAAGGTTCTTTGGAACCAACCATTTAATCCTTTGAAATTAGGCAAACTGATAAACAATTGGCCCCCGATGCTTAGGTAGTTGACATGCCTTTCTATAATGTCTTGAGTATCTTTGAAGTGCTCGATAAGGCCGTTTGAGATGACTAAATCAAACGAATTTTTTCCTTCCGCATCATGGGCAAACAAATCTTTTTCCCAGATGTCAATTTCACCCTCATAATCATTCGCTTTTTTTAATTGGCCCACTAATTCATCCAAAATAACAAAATCCAAAAGCGTACTTTTAAGGCCAAATTTCTTCCCTGCCCAAACCGAATAATACCCGGGAAAGCCGCCAATTTCCAATAAATTTTTTATTTTTTTTGATTCAATTAATTCGGCTAATTCTTTCGTAAACGTATATTGATTCGGTATTGGAAATATTAAGCCTTCCTTACCAAGCCAGTAGTTCTTCCAAAAATCATAATCGGTCAACGCGTCTGAAGCCATTATTTTGAAAATAGGTTGAATAAATTTTCAGCAATTCTTTCCGCCGCATGCCCATCCCAAAGGGGAGGAATTTGGCCTTTTTTATGATGGCCAGCTAAAATTTCTTCTAAGGCCGCAAAGGTTATTTTGGGGTTAAGGTCGGCCAGCAACTGATTCGTGCCTAAAGTTACTGTGATAGGTCTTTCGGTGGAATCACGGAAAGTTAAACATGGGATGCCTAAATAGGTTGTTTCCTCCTGTATCCCACCCGAATCCGTCAATATGGCTTTTGCATGAGTCATTAGTTGGATAAACTCCAAATAGCCCAAGGGCTCAGTTAAAATCAAATTTTTGTTTTGTGTCAAAGTATCCTCTAAACCGAATTTAGCCATGTTCGATCGGGTGCGAGGATGTATTGGAAATACGACTTTTGTTTTTGCCGTACTGAGTTCTATTAATTCTAAAATAGCTTTCAAGCCATTTTCGGTGTCGACGTTGGCCGGCCGATGCATCGTCATGACGATAAACGCATCCGTATTTTTTACAGGCTCAATGGTTTGCAAACCCAACTCTTCCAATATACTGCTCGATTTTGCTTTTTCTTGGTAGCGAATCAATGAGTCAATCATCACATTGCCCGCAAAGAATACTTTTTCGTCAGGCACTCCCTCGAGTTTTAAATGGTCTAGTCCACTTTGTTCCGTTACAAATAAATAATTAGCCACTGAATCCGTAAGGATTCGATTGATTTCTTCGGGCATCGTTCGATCCCCTGAGCGTAGTCCGGCCTCCACATGCGCTAACGGAATGCCCATTTTAATGGCTACCAAAGTACAGGCAAGCGTTGATGTGACATCGCCTACCACGATAATAAGATCGGGCTTTTCGGATTCGACGATTTTTTCGAAGGCCAACATGATTTTGGCGGTGACCTCCGTATGTGATCCTCCACCGATGCCCAGAAAAAAGTCGGGCTTAGGTAATTCTAATTGGGTAAAAAATATATCACTCATTTTGGCGTCAAAATGCTGACCCGTATGAACGATTTTGGAAGTCCATCCTGGTAAGTTTTTTATGGCTCTGTGCAATGGAGCAACTTTCATGAAATTGGGCCGTGCCCCGACTACCTGAATAACGTTCATTTAATATTTTTTGTGAGGGATACTAAATGCAAAGATAAAGGAAATAGTCAATAGTCGATAGATCTATGAGGAAGTCCAAATTAGCTTTAACCTTTAAATAGGCAAAACACAAGGGTGAAATTTTTTACTAATTATGAATTTAAAATAATCAGTTTTGGCATCAAAAATACAAGTTTTTCAAAGGGTAATGTGGTCGCTAACCTTTAGCTTTACTAACTTTTAAAAAGTTAGTAAAGCTTGAAATGAGGGTCTTAGCTAAAGATTTTTTCGGGCTATTTCAGTATTAAAAATCGAAAGAAAATTTGAATTAGGTTAAAGAAATATTGTTTTTTAAAACTTGTGAACAAATTTAAACGCCTCCATATAATTGCCGAGTACCGTATGAATATTGATTTCTTGCTGGATGATTTCTTTGGATCGTTGTCCCATCAACTGGATTTGTGCTGGATCTACAAATAATTTTTCAATCGTAGATACGAGACTTGGCACCGAATTCGATTCAAAATAATGGCCATTATAACCCTCTCTGACCAATCTTTTCTCCGTGCCATCCGCCACGGAGCAAATTACAGGTTTTGCAAAACACATGGCTTCATTGATGGATAAACCGCCCATGCCTGCCAACACATAAATGCCCGACTCACAAGTGATTCTTCCCAATTCTCCCATGTCATAAACTCCCCCCGTAAATTGAATATAATCTTGAGCACCGGCCTCCATCACCTGCGCGCGCAAACGCTCCATTTCTGGCCCATCACCCACAATGGTTAATTCAGTTGACCCATATTTTTTTCGCAATTCAACAGCCGCCTCGATGAGCAAATCCACTTGCTTCCATTTCACTAACCTACCTATGTGTAAGAGCCGATATGGATTCGATGTAACATGATGAAGCGCTGCCTCATGTCTAAAAATCTCATCCGTGTCCGGTGAATTAGCGGTGATAAATACCCGATTTGCAGGCACGCCATAACTGGCATGGAGGCTGCGAGCATCGTCCAAATAATTAATGTGGGCGTCGACCAAGCGGCTAAAAATCTTTCGGGTTTCCCTGACAATGAAAAATTTAATGACCGCGGTCCAAGTATTATTTTTTTGATGTGATTGATTATTCTCCGTGATTCCACCGCCCTGCGTATAATAGGCAATCGCCTCTTCGTAATGCGGAACTTGGAAGGGGATTTCTTTTGAGATTAATGCGATTTTATTTCGCTGTAAAAACAAATACCAGAAAGGATAAAAGACGAAGGATACTTGGTAAGGCCAAGAAACCATTAAAATATCTGGATTTTCTTGACCGATGAGTTCGCGTAAACCCTTAAAGAATTTTTTGCCATAATAGGTCGTATATTCTTCTTGGAAATAGACTTTAAACTCAATTCCGTTGGTACTTTCAAAAACCCCAGCACCCAATGTCGCCCCGTTGCCTTTGGGTACGACCACGCTAACCTCTACGTTAAAATCACGTTGCAGTTTATTTAATACGAGGTTGTAATAATGTGGCAACCCACCCGCTAGCAACATCAACTTCATTTTTTTCTGTAATTATTGATTAAGACCTCTAAGTCGGGGGATAAATTTAATTGCCAACCTGCCAACAAAAATAAACCGGAAATGGCGATGGTTCTTATGCCGATATTCATGGCCCAAGCGATCCATTTTGTGCCCGTTAAGGTGGGGATTTGACTCACTAGGATAAAAATAACTAGGCTCACTGCGAGGATGAGGATTGTCCTTTTTTCAAAGGGCTGAAATCCCATTTTTTTCCAAATGAAAAGAAATTTAATGGTGTTGTACAAGGCCAAAGCCATCAATGCAGCTAATGCGGCCCCATTATAGGAATACAAGGGGATAAAAATCAAATTTCCCACCACAACACTAACCGCTAAAATGATGTAAAATAAAAGGTCGTATCGATAAAATTTCGAGTTGATCAGTATTTCAGAATTCAGACCCGTACCCATGTCGATGATTTTTGAAATACCTACCATCAACACAACCCACTTCCCTGTTTCATATACTTCGTGCCTTGGGATAATTTGGTAGATGAAATCTAAGTTGCACCAGATCAACAAAAATAAAAAGCAACCTACGATCAATAAATTAAGGGATGATCTTTTGTAAATATCTTCTATTTGGCTAATGTCATTTCTTTTCCAAGCCTGGGCTAATAAAGGCGTGCTGATCGCGGCAATCACATTTCTTGGAATCGCAATCATTAAACCCATGCGTGAATTAATATCAAAAATAGCCGTGGTACTCAACCCGCCTGCATACGCGGGAAGCATCAGTTTTTCGATGTGCTGAATTAAGGTAAAGCTTGCGCCGGCTAATAAAACCCAGCCGCCATACCCTAGCATTTCTTTGAAAATAGGTTGCCTCAAAAACGAAAAGTCAAGACTCGTGTAAAATCGTTTTAATTGTTTGATGTAAATTAAAAAGCCAAAAACGGCTACTAAATACGATAGGGTAATGCATTGAATTAATTGATGGAAATCGATGTACCCCATGCCAAAAGACAAGATTAAAAGGCCATTTGATATGCGTAAAAATAATTCACGGATGATGGCGGGAACCACAATTCTAAGGTGAACTCTGGCGTAGGCCTCCAAAACGGTCATGTATAAATAGCTAGCCGTCAAGGGAATCATGTAGTAAAAATAGGTCGGCAGGAGCGGTGAGTTTTCGGAATAAATTTGATTGAAAACCTCATGCAATGACAGATATCCAATGACAAAAAGGGATAGACCAAATAGCGGCGCAATCATTAAAAACCCGAAAAAACCATTGTGTCCTTTGGCTGGATCATCAAAATGAGGAAAAAACCTGACCGCAATATGTGGAATTCCTAATTGGGTAAACGAAGCAAAAATAAGGGGAATGCTGACTAAGGCGCCGGCAATTAAACCTACTTGGGCTTGAGATAGAAATTGATTGTAAAGGAATATCACGTTGAAAGTGCCAATCGCCGTACCTAAATAGGTAACGATGGAAGCTTTTGCACTTTGACGAATGACTATCCCCATGGATTATTTTGTGTGATTGACAAAAATACACATTTGCACTAAAAAGCACCGATTTTTTTATGCTATTGCAGCAGACCTCTTAGTTTTTCGGCTTGTGTTTTTATCTCATAGTTATTAAGCATGTGATTTCTAGCAGATTCCCCCATTCTTAATCTAAGTTTTGAATCGTCCGCTAATGAAATTAATGCCTCACCCATCGCTTTGAAATCATTTTCTTGAACCAGCATTCCAGTTTCCCCTTGAATGACGGCCTCAGGAATCCCCGCATGCAAGGTGGAAACAATCGGCAATCCACAGGCACTCGCCTCTAAAATTGAGTTAGGTGTTCCTTCCGAATCGCCGCTGGGCGTTTTGATGGAATGTTGAATAAAAATATCGGCTTCCTGTAATTTCGCTAAAATTATATCGGGTTTTTGTTGGCCCATGAACGTTACATTTTTTCCCAATCCATTTTCCTCCACATATTTTTTTGCCTCTTCCCACAATTCCCCATCGCCTATCATGGTAAAATGGGCCGTTGGGAATTTTTCTAATAAAATCTGAAAAGCTTTAATGCTCATGATGGGAGCTTTCTTTGCTGTAAATCGACCGACGGAAATTAAATGAATAGCTTGTTTTGAATTTTTTGACCCCGGTGTAAATTTTTCTGTATCGACCCCATAAGGCAAAACATACAAGTTTTTCAAAGGTCCACATAACCCCTCGATATCCATTTTCATGACTTGGGAAACAACAATGACCGCTTTGGCTAGAGGTAAAATTGCACGATATTCCGCTCCATAGTGAGCAATTGTTTTCTTTTCGCTGGCGTCAAAGCCGTGAAAATGTACGACAAACGGAATGTTTGATTCTTGGCAGGCGGAAAAAACATGTGTTCCGAGTGGCCCGTAATTGGCCAATAAACAAGTCGTTCCAGTTTTTAAAACATATTTTTTTAAAAAATACGTATAGATTTTTTGATAAAGTTCGGGGAATACATTTCGTAGACTTCCTCTAAAAATCAATAGGCTTAAGGGAAAGGGATAAATGGAACCGCCAGCATAGATATTGCTTGGTTGCCAACCCTCATAAAGGACTGCATGCGGGTTTAATTGCCTGATTTGTTGGTCTATAAAAGTCTCCGAATAGGAAAAGAAATTCGACCGGGCGATTAAGAGTTTCATTTACTTGGTAGCGACTAAAATAAACGTACAAGCATCTTGATTTCGGGAACTTGACAAAATGATTTTGTCAAAAAAGATAATCAAAGGCTGCATGATCATAGCCCAAATAAATCGTAAGGGCTGCGGTATTTTGAACAAAATGCCATCTTGAAATAGTTGGAGACCCATCGCAGATCGACCTAAAATTCCTTCAAAATAAACCACTTCAAAGCCCGCTTCTTTCACAATTTTCTGCAGACCTGTGGAGGTCCATCGCCAGTAGTCGGTCGGGTCTGGATGAAACATCCAATATCCATGGGTGGACAAAATTAATTTCCCGCCTTTCTGTAAAATCCGATGAGCTTCTTTTAGGTATTCACCGGGGTTCTCCACATGCTCTAATACTTGGGTCGAAAGCACAAAACCAACACTCTCATCTGGCATGTCTATTTTTCCTTGCGGATTGATAGTGACGTCGGCTTTGGTATTTAAGGCAAGATCTAGGCCGATATATTGTTCCACAAACGGATCGAATAGTGGTTGATACGGCTTGTTTCCACAGCCATAATCGGCTAACAATTGGTGTGGGGAATTCTTTACAAACAACGAAATGACTTTTTCTAGTTGGCGCCTCAGCTCCCTCAAATAATAAAATCTAGCCGCCATTCTACCCCAAATTTTTGGATATAATCGTTCGATACCAGCTTCTCTACTTTCCATAATATTGCCTTTATTGGCCGGTAATCCGGCTAAATTCAATCAGTGAATTTTTATATTCGATATATTCTTTTGCCATGGCGCTATACTTTCTTGCTTTGGCAGTCTGATTATTTTTTTGCGCTATTCTAATTAATCCCAAATAAGCTAAGCCTCTAATATCTTTCGTGAATCTTTCCTCCCATGGATAGACTAATGATTTGGTATAGAAGGCTTCAGCCGCCGCTAAGTTACGATTTTCAAATTCTTCTCGCATACCTCTAAATGTTAAGGCACATCCCAAATAATAGGGAGACTTTGTTTTTTCTAATTTTTCGATGAATTCATTTGCTCCTTCATAATTGCCAGTCAGCGATAATAACTCAGCCCTTTGTAAGGAAAACCAAAGATTATTTGGGAATTTTTTTGTCAATTCTAAACTAAAGGGAAGTGCTTTGGCCGGTGTTCCTTCATACTTGTTGTAAATATATCCAATGTAAAAGAGGGACTCATTTTTCACAAACACTGTTTTTTTAATGCCAGCTTCTAATTGCGCTAATCCCAATTTTTTGTTTCCATCCGCAAAGAAGAACATAAAAGGTTTTAAGATGGGATGAATTTCTGGATAGCAAATTCGGTAATAATTGTAGACGCCAGAAGAATACAGAAATTCGGGTTGCTTATCTGAATTTGAGAGGCCAATTTTCATGTAGTGATATGATTTTTTGGCGTAGTTGACCGCTTTGATAAAATTCTGATTATCCGCTTCATAAGCCGCTAAAAATCCTAAAGCGGAGGTGCAAAAAAACGCGGATTCTAAATCATTATTATTTTTTAGATACATCGCTTCAGCTAAATCAAATGATTTTTCTAGGTTATGCACATAATTTTTACCTTGATTGACGTGGTCTTTTAGCGGAAAATATTGTAGCTGAATTTGCATGGAGGTCAATAAATATCCGGCGGGGTTTTTGGGATATTTTGATTTAAATAATGAAAACGCAGCATTTGATTCTTTAAAATCGAAGGCATATAGATGATCTAATCCCGTTGAAATTAATTGTTTTGCATAGGCATCCTGAAGAATTTGCGCCAGGCCTTGCGAATGACAGAAAACAAACATCAGGAAAATGATTTTACGCATAACTCATAAAATTGAATTGCAAAAGTAACTAAGCACTGTGGTTTTTAGGCCTAATTTTTTACATTTGTTTAATTCTTTTTTTTGATTCGACCTTCATGATTTCATATCAACAATTTACGCTTTCAAATGGACTTCAAGTCATTGTGCATGAAGATCACACATCGACCCTCGCCGTGATGGATGTCATTTACGATGTGGGTTCACGCGATGAAGATCCCAATCGTACTGGATTTGCACATCTTTTCGAGCATTTGATGTTTGGTGGAAGTAAAAATATCCCTAATTACGATAGTCCTTTGCAGCAGGTGGGTGGTGAAAATAATGCCTTTACCACGCCTGATTTAACCAATTATTATATATCGGTTCCTTATCAAAATTTGGAAACAGCCTTTTGGCTAGAATCGGACCGCATGTTGCAATTGGCCTTTAATCCTCAATCCTTGGAAGTCCAACGAAAAGTCGTGATCGAAGAATTTAAGCAACGCTATCTAAACCAACCCTATGGCGATGTGTGGTTGAAATTCCGTCCTTTAATTTATAACCAACATCCTTATCGTTGGCCTACGATAGGTGCTGGAATACAACACATCGAGGAAGCTAGCTTAGAAGATGTGAAAGCGTTTTTTGCCAAATTTTATGTTCCGGCCAATGCGATTTTGGTATTAGCGGGCCGAGTAACGTTTGCGGAGGCAAAGGAATTGGCTGAAAAGTGGTTTGGCCCTATACCAGGGGGAAATAAGCCTAAGCGTCAATTGCCTCAGGAACCTGTTCAATTGGAAGATCGTCGAATGGAGATTGTGGGGAAGGTTCCATCCAATCGATTTTATAAGGCATACCCGGTTCCGGGACGCTATGATGAGGGCTTTTATGCCATTGATTTAATGTCTGATTTAATGGGGCGGAATGAAACCTCTTTTTTATATTTAGCTTTGGTTCAAAACAAGCGAGTTTTTGATTCAATCTCTGTTTCTCAAACGGGATCTTTAGACCCTGGATTATTAATCATTTCAGGCCAGGTTTGTGACGGAGTTGATTTAGCATTGGCAGAAAAGGAATTGGACCAAGCGATTCATGAATTTGTGGATCACTCTTTTGAATCAGTAGACTTGCAACGTGTTAAAAACCAAGCCGAGGCGAGTTTGATTTTTGGGGAGGTTGAAGTGCTGAATCGTGCCATGAATTTAGCTATGGCCGCGAATGCAGGCGATGTAAATTTGGTTAATTTAGAATCGGAAAATTTGGCGAAAGTCACCTTAAACGAAGTCGCTTATTGGGCTGAAAAAATATTTAAAGAAGGTAAATCCAATACATTGATATATAAAAAGGCATAATATGAAAATTCGCGTAGGTCAAGGATACGATGTGCATCAATGGGTTGCTGGAAGGCCGTGTAGGTTAGGAGGTATTTTAATTCCTTCAGAACATGGGCCCCTGGGCCATTCAGATGCTGATATTGTTTGCCATGTATTGTGTGATGCTTTGTTAGGTGCTGCCAATATGCGCAATATTGGCTTTCATTTTTCGGATAAAGATCCAGTTTGGAAGGGGGTCGCCTCTACGATTTTGTTGCAAAAAGTCATGGAAATGATTCGGGAAGCGGGATGGGAATTAGGCAATGCGGATGTGACCGTGATCTTGGATCAACCCAAATTAAACGTTCATATTCCAGCAATGAAAGCGAATTTGGCTCTAGTGATGGACATTGAGGAGAGCCAAATTTCCATTAAAGCGACGACCTCAGAGGGGATGGGATTTGTAGGAAGAGGCGAAGGAATATCGGCGATGGCCGTAGCATTA
>Ga0315905_10004582_pt1 | contig 14131 bp, 7 predicted proteins | sample LakEriMetagenome_5_FD_203522 | JGI IMG/M metagenome (GOLD analysis project Ga0315905, IMG submission 203522) | Freshwater fungal communities from buoy surface, Lake Erie, Ohio, United States - Buoy 4 MA121 | ecosystem: Environmental > Aquatic > Freshwater > Lake | place: USA: Lake Erie, Ohio... | reverse complement strand
ATGGAAGATGGAAACGCCCCCTTCGACCTCGAGCGACAAATCTTCTCTTCGCAAAACGGTTGTCGATGCCTCAGCAGCCACCACACTCCAACTCTCCAATACCTCCACACTACACTTGGTAAGTTCGAACCCAGTCCCCGCATCCCCTCCCTCATGCCCCTCCCCACTCTTGTCGGTCTCGGTGAAATTCTCTGGGATCTGTTTCCCGATGGCCCCCGGTTTGGGGGAGCCCCCGCGAACTTCGCTTGCACGGCCGCCGGGCTGGGAGCCCATGTCGCCACGGTCGAGATGGTCAGTGCGGTCGGGACTGACCCGCTGGGAGAGCAGGCCCTCGCTGCCCTGCGCTCGCATCTCGTTCATCTCGGCGGTGTTCCCCAACTCGATTTTCCCACCGGAACAGTTCTCGTCGAACTCGATGCGCGGGGGCAGGCGACCTACTCCTTTGCCTCGAACACCGCCTGGGACAATCTGGCGTGGTCACCGACGCTGGCCGACATGGCCCGGCGGACCAGCCTGGTCTGCTTTGGGACCCTCGGCCAGCGGGCCGCCCCCTCCCGCGAGACCATCCGGCGGTTCGTCCAGGCCACCCCGGCCACGGCGTGGCGGCTGCTCGACATCAACCTGCGGCCACCTCACTGGTGCCCGGCCGTTGTCCGCGAGTCGCTGCCCCTGGCCAATGTCGTGAAACTCAACGACCACGAATTGGCCGAACTTTCCGCTGTGCTCGATCTGACCGGCCCCGAGCCGCTACGGCTGGAGCAAATGCTGCGGCGGTACGACCTGCAACTGATCGCCCTCACCCGCGGCGAGCGCGGGTCGGTCCTGTTGAGTGCCTCGGGCGAACGAACTGAATTGCCCGGAGAACGGGTGCCAGTGGCCGACACCGTCGGGGCGGGAGACGCCTTCACCGCCGCGTTGGCCCTGGGACTGGTCCTGAACCAGCCCCTCGCCGAGATCCATCGCCGGGCTTCCCAGGTCGCGGCGTATGTCTGCACACAAAGCGGCGGGACGCCCGGCATGCCCGCTGAACTCCGCCTGTAAAGCAAGCCGGCAATCTCGCGTTTTGCCTCTGGCGTTCGCGGACCTGCTTCAAGCGCGGGGGGGCGATGCGTTAGACTGCCGTGACAATGTAACGGCACTCTTCGTTCGACGTTCCTCGCCAACGCCGGACGCAGCTCCCTCTGTGGCGGGCCTGGTTTTTCCCATGAGTCGACCCCTGCGCAGCGGCGGTGGCTGGAAGGCAATTGCCTATACCCTTCGCGTGGCCAATCGCGTCGGCTGGACCAAACTCTGGAGCGCCCTGCGATCCCGCAACACCTGCAAGACCTGCGCGCTTGGCATGGGGGGTCAACTGGGGGGCATGGTCAACGAGGGCGGGCACTTCCCCGAAGTCTGCAAGAAGTCGTTCCAGGCGATGGCCTCGGACATGCAGCGCGGCATCAAGCCCGAGTTCTTCGCCCGGTACGGTTTCAACGAGCTGCGCGCGCTCACTCCCCGCCAGCTCGAAACCAGCGGCCGACTGATCTTTCCCCTCTACGCCGGCCCGAACGATACCCATTACACCCCAGTCACCTGGGACCAGGCCCTCGATCTCTTGATCGAACGGCTCAAGCAGTCGGGCCCACAACGCAGCTTCTTTTACGCCAGCGGCCGCAGTTCGATGGAGGCGGGGTTTTTGCTGCAGCTCTTCGCCCGGGTCTTCGGCACCAACTACGTCAACAACTGCTCGTACTATTGCCACCAGGCGAGCGGGGTCGGGCTGACCTCGGCCATTGGCATCGGCACGGGAACGGTGCAGTTGAGTGACCTCGATCACTGCGATCTGTACATCCTGATTGGTGCCAATCCGGCGTCGAATCATCCCCGCCTGATGCGCAGCCTGATGGACCTGCGCCGTCGCGGTGGTGAGGTGATCGTGGTGAACCCGGCCCGCGAACTGGGCCTGGTGAACTTCCGCGTCCCCAGCGATTGGCGCAGCCTGCTGTTTGGATCGGAGATTGCCAGTCTCTACGTGCAGCCCCACATTGGAGGAGACATCGCCCTGCTGACGGGGGTCGCGAAAGACCTGCTGGCCCGCGGAGCCATCGACCGGCCGTTTATCGAGCAGGCGACCGAAGAATTTCTGCAGTTCGTCGCCCAGGTCGAAGCCACCGCGTGGGATGAGATCGTCGAGCAGTCGGGGGTTTCGTTTCCCGAGATCAAGGCGTTTGCCGACCGCTACCTCGCCGCTAAAAACGTGGTGTTCGGCTGGACGATGGGGATCACACATCACCTGCACGGGACCGACAACGTCCGCATGATCGCCAACCTCGCGCTGTTGCGGGGGATGGTCGGTCGCCCCGGGGCGGGACTGATGCCGATCCGGGGGCACAGCAACGTGCAGGGAATGGGCTCGGTGGGAGTGACCCCCGTCCTGAAGCAGGCGATCCTGCAGCGGTTCGAGCAGACGCTGGGCATCACCGTTCCCCGTTCCCCCGGACTCGACACGATGGCCTGCATGGATGCGGCCGACCGGGGTGAGATGGACACGGCCCTGTGCCTGGGAGGGAATCTCTACGGCAGCAATCCCGATGCGCTGACGGCCGAGCGGGCGCTGCAGAAACTGGGGCTGGTCGCCTACCTGACGACGACGCTCAACACGGGACATGCCTGGGGACGCGGCCGGGAGACGCTGGTGTTGCCGGTGCTGCCACGGGACGAAGAACCTCAGCCGACCACGCAGGAGTCGATGTTCAGCTTTGTGCGGCTGTCGGATGGGGGTCCCGCGCGGTACCCCGGCCCGCGCAGCGAGGTGTCGATCCTGGCCGAGTTGGGCCGGCGGGTGCTGCCCCCCCACCCGACCCTCAACTGGCAGACACTGGAGAGCCACGAGGCAATTCGACAACTGATTGCCACGACGGTTCCCGGACTCGAGTCGATCGGAAACATTGGCGGTACGCGGGAGGAATTCTCGATTCCCGGGCGGTATCTCGACCAGCCGCGATTTCCCACCCCCAGCGGAAAAGCGCGATTTCAGGCGGTTTCGCTCCCCCAGCCGGCCCCCCTCGGGCCGCGTCAACTGCGGATGATGACGATTCGCTCGGAAGGACAGTTCAACACGGTGGTGTATGAAGATGACGACCTGTATCGCGGCCAGGAACGGCGGGATGTGATCCTGGTGCATCCGGACGACATTGCCCGACTGGGTCTGGTGGCCGACCAACCGGTGCGGGTGCGAAGTGCCGTGGGCGAAATGCGTTACCAGCGGATCCGCCCATTCGATGTCCGCCCGGGGAATGCGATGATGTATTGCCCCGAGTCGAACGGGCTGATTCCACGGGCGGTCGACCCCGAATCGAAGACCCCCGCCTTCAAACACATCGTGGTCGAGATCGAGCCCGAATGAGCAGGGATTGCCCGCAGCCCGAGGGGTCATTCCCCCCCTCGTTGTGACACCTGGCGAAAAATTCCACAGATGCTGTTTCAGGCCGTTGCGAACACCCCCAAACCAGTTTTTTTACGATTCCAGCAGCCAATTTCACCTTGTCGTGGGACATCTTCCGGACTCTGAATGTCCAGAAAAAACGCTTGACATTCTCCGAACACCCGGGTAAACATGCGGCAGAGCGTGTCGCACAGGTGCACCGGGTGGTCCGCCGGGGTTTGCCGTCACTGGCAAGGCGCCAGCCGCCCGACCGCCGCGTCTGTTGTCGACCGGTTTTTTTCAGGCCGAGTCTCACCACGCACCCTCTCCCGGAGAGCCTGCGACGAGACCGATTTCAGCGAAGGAGCGCGAGATGTTGGTTCTGTCCCGAAAGTTGAATGAGGAACTGGTCATCGACGGCAACATTCGCATCCGCGTGGTGCATGTCGGTGAGGGGAAGGTGCGGATTGGCATCGACGCCCCGGCGACTGTCGGCATTCGGCGGGGTGAATTGGACGATCGCGCGACGGCCCCGCTGGACTCGGTGCTGAACTCTGTGGCCGCTTCAGCCGAGACCCGGAACAACCGGGACCGAGCTGGAGCACAGTCCACCCGCCCGGACGGATTGTTCCCGGTCGTCGCAACCGGGGGTTCCGGCCCCTTTGTCTTGCCGTTGCTCGATCTGAACCGGCTCTCCACCCGACACCGTCCCCGCTGATTGTGTGTTGTCGTTGGTGTTCGGTTGAGTTTGTTCGGCGAATATTGGTCCTGGTTTGCGTCTCCGCCTGGATCCCCTGCGAGCTCTCATGATTTCACTCCGTCGCGTTCTGCTGGCCACCGATTTCAGCGACTGCTCACGGGCCGCTCAGGCCTATGCCTGTGAACTTGTCGAGCAGTTTGGAGGCGAGCTGCATGTGCTGCATGTGCTGCCCGACCCCATCCTGATGATGCCCGAGCCGGGAACTCCCGCCTCGTTGCCGCAGAACTACCTACTGGACCTCAAGGAGGGGGCCGAAAAGGCGCTGGATCGATTGATTCCCGCCGACTGGCAGGCCCGTCACAAGGTCCGCCGGGCGACCCGTCTGGGGAATCCTGCCTCCGAGATCATCCGGTATGCCAGCGAGCACCAGATCGACCTGATCGTGGTGGGGACCCATGGGCGGGGGGCCATGGCGCACCTGCTGCTGGGGAGCGTGGCCGAGCGTGTGGTCCGCCAGGCCCAGTGCCCGGTGCTGACCATTCGTCCGGCCCGATAGAAGCAAGTCCCATCGCAGGAGGTGAGTTGGTGGAGAGTTCTCTTCTCCGTTGCGGCTGAACGAGCCCCAGTGGTCTGATAGAATGCGGGTCCTGTGATTGCCCGACTCTTGGTTGTCGGGACTCACTCCCTCCCCGCAAGACCTCCCTCCGCGACGCCATGCCACGCCCGCTCTTGCTGTGGTTGCTGCTGCTGCCGGGCCTGTTTCTTGTCCCGGCCCATCCCAGCCGGGCGGAAACGCCAGAAGAGTTCTTCCGCGACCGGGTCGAACCCGTGTTGCGGGACCACTGCTTCGCCTGCCACTCCCACGCCAGCGGGAAGATGAAGGGGGGCCTGACCCTCGATTCACGCAGTGGTTGGGAGTCTGGGGGCGGCCGTGGTCCAGCCCTGGTCCCCGGCGATCCCGACCAGAGCCTGCTGATCAAGGCCATTCGGCGCGGCGAGGCGGGGCTCCGCATGCCTCCCGACGATCCACTCGATCCGGAAGAGGCGGAGATTCTGGTCCGCTGGGTGCACGACGGCGCGTTCGATCCGCGCACGTCCCCTCCGAAGGAGAGCCCCGCCATCTCCACCGACTGGTGGTCGCTTCGTCCCTTGGTCCGCCTTGCCGTTCCCCATGCGTCCCGTGCAGCCAACCCCGTTGATGCGTTTCTGTCTGAGGGTCAGCGAACCGCCGGGCTGATCGGTTCTTCGCCTGCCGATCGTCGGACCTTGATTCGCCGGCTGAGTCTCGACCTGCACGGACTGCCACCGACTTTCGACGAGGTTGCGGCATTCGTTTCCGATGACCGTGCTGATGCCTACGAACAACTGGTCGAGCGGCTGCTCGCCTCGCCCCGGTACGGCCAGCGATGGGCCCGACATTGGTTCGACACGATCCACTTCGCCGACAGTCACGGGTTTGAACATGACGTCTTCCGCCCGAATGCCTGGCGGTTTCGCGACTATGTCATCCAGCGTTTCAACGACGATGTCCCCTGGCACACCTTCGTCCGTGAACAATTGGCGGCCGATGTCTTGTACCCCGAAGCCCAGCACGAATGGGCGGCCCTCGGCTTCCTGGGGGCGGGCACCTACGATCACAGTGCGGCGGCCACTGCCCCCATGTCGTTCGAGCACCTCGATCGGGATGACCTGGTGAATCAGGTGGCGGCGTCGTTCGTCAGCAGCACGGCTCAGTGCGCCCGCTGCCACGATCACAAGTTCGATCCCATTCCCCAGGCCGACTACTACGCCCTGCAGGCGGTCTTCGCTGGCATTGGCAAAGGCAACATCCCGTTCGAACCCGATCCGGAAGTCGCCGCCCGGCGACGAACCTGGGAACAGTGGAAGCACGCCGCGAACCCACCACAGCCAGATCGGCTGCAGTCTGTGGAAGCGGTGCGGATGGTCGAGCATTGGGAGGCTGGCCTCCCCTCGTTGCCGCAGTGGCCCCCCCTGCTTCCCGAGGTGTTTTTGTCGGCGGGGGGAGCCCAACTGCAGCGGCTGCCGGATGGCAGCGTGCTTTCGGGAGGGACGGCTCCCGAGAAGGAAACCCTGACGATCATCACCTCGGCGCCCTTGGCGAAGATCACGGCCCTGCGACTCGATGTACTGACCGACGACTCGCTTCCCCAGCGAGGTCCGGGACGGGCAATGAACGGCAATCTGCACCTCACCGAGTTCCAGATGCAGCTCTTCCGCGCCGGAGAACCCGAGCCGCGACGGCTGGTCATCGCCCGGGCCGTGGCCGACTTCGACCAGGCGGGCTGGACCATTCAACACGCCCTCGACGGCAACCCGGCCACCGGCTGGGGAGTGAATCCCCAGGAGGGACGGAACCACTCGGCGATTTTCGAATTGGCCGAGCCCTGCGTACTGACCCCTCAGGATCGACTGGTGCTTTCGCTGCACCAGGACCATGGACGGCAGCATGTGATTGGTCGGCTGTCGCTGGCGGTGACCGACGGCCCTGCGGGAGACGCGGTGGTCATCCCTGCGTCGATTGCGGCAGTTCTGGCGGTTCCCGCCAATTCGCGCACACCGGAGCAGTCGCTGGCTCTGGCCGCGTGGGTCATCCAGAGGAAGGCGGAGGACGAATTGCGGCGGTTGCCCGCTCCTCAGCAGCTGTACGCCGCCGCCCCCGTCGCGCAGAACGAGCGGGGGACAATTACCATCGCCACTCCCCGCGAGGTCCGGATGCTCAAGCGAGGGAACCTCGAGCAGCCGGGAGAGGTGATCGGGCCGGGCACTCTGTCGGCCGTCACCGTGCTTCCCGCGCGATTCTCTGTCGATTCCAGCCAACCCGAATCGCAGCGACGCGCCGCTCTGGCCGAGTGGATCGCCCATCGCGAAAATCCCCTCACGTGGCGGAGCATCGCCAACCGGGTGTGGCAGTATCATTTCGGCACCGGGTTGTGCGACACCCCCAGCGACTTCGGCCGGATGGGAGGACCGCCCAGCCATCCGGAGCTACTCGACTGGCTGGCGTGTGAAGTGCGTGACGGGGGGGGATCGCTGAAGCACCTGCACCGGCTGATCTGCCTGAGTGACACGTATCGCCAGGTCTCGACCTCGCGGCCGGAGTTGGTCGCGGCGGACCCGGCCAATCGCCTCTTGGCCCGCATGACATCGCAGCGGCTCGATGCCGACGCCTACCGCGATGCGGTGCTACTGGCCAGCGGCCGACTGAACAATCAGCAGGAAGGGCCGGCGGTGGCCCACTTCTCCAGCCGGCCGGGAGCGCAGTTGACCCCCTACCTCGACTACGGAGATTTTGACTGGAACGGCCCGCAGGCAACCCGCCGCAGCATCTACCGGGTCGTCTGGCGAGGCATTCCCGACCCCGTGTTTGACGCGCTCGACTTTCCCGACCTGGGACTGCTGGCCCCCACCCGGGGCTTTTCGGCCTCTCCCCTGCAGGCACTGACGCTGCTGAACAACCGGTTTGTGTTGCATCATGCCGCCCATCTGGCGAAGCGGGTCCAGGCCGAGGCTGGCGAATTGCCCATCCAGATTGGTGCGGCGGTCCGCCACACGTGGCAGCGTGATCCGACCCCCGACGAACTGGTCCAACTGCAGGCTCTCGCCGCCGGGCACGGGCTGCAGGCGGTCTGTCGGCTGCTCTTGGCCAGCAACGAGTTTCTCTTCGTGGAATAGCAAGATGCCGAACGCAGGCTTCACACGGCGCGACTGGCTGCACCAGGCCGGGGGAGGGTTTGGGACGCTCGCTCTCAACGCCTGGCTGCAGCGCGAGACGTTCGCTCAATCGAGTCGGCCCGAGTTGAACGGCGGCCTGCATCACCCCGCGAAGGTCAAGCGGGTCATCCAGCTGTTCATGAACGGCGGCGCCAGCCCGATGGACCTGTTCGACTACAAGCCCGAGTTGATCCGTCTGCACGGCCAGATGCTCGGCCCCAAGGAGAAACCCGAGGGATTCACCGCCCCCGCCGGGGCGGTCATGAAGAGTCCCTTCGAATTTCAGCAGCATGGCGAGACGGGACGCTGGGTCAGTTCACTGTTCCCCCACCAGGCCCAGGTGGTTGATGACCTGGCCTTCCTGATGGCGATGGCCAGCAAGACCAACGTTCATGGTCCGGCCAGCTATATGCAAAATACGGGGTTCATCCTGCCGGGATTTCCCTGTCTGGGAGCCTGGATTTCATACGCCCTGGGGTCTCTCGCAGACAATCTGCCGACCTTTGTCGTCCTTCCCGATCCCCGGGGGTTGCCCTACAACCAAAAGGGAAATTTCAGTGCGGGCTTCCTGCCGGCCCGACACCAGGGGACCGTGGTCGACGCGGCCCGCCAGCCTCCCATTCCCGATCTCTTCGCCGATCCGCAGGCGTATCCCTTCGCGACGGGCGAAGCCGACCGGGCCACCATCGAACTGCTGCAAACCATCAACCGTCAACATGCGAGACAACGTCCGGACGACACCCGGCTCGAAGCGCGGATTGCCGCCGGCGAATTGGCGGCCAAGATGCAATTGAGCGCCCCCGAGGCGTTCGACCTGACCCGCGAAACGCAGGAGACCCAGGCCGCCTATGGTCTCGATCAGCCTGAGACCGCCGACTATGGCCGCCGCTGCCTGCTGGCCCGCCGACTGATTGAGCGGGGGACTCGCTTCGTGCAGGTCTGGAGCGGACCGCAGGGGGCGGCCAACAACTGGGACAACCACGGCAGCATTCCCCGCGAACTCCCTCCCATCGCCAAAAGTGTCGACCAGCCCATTGCCGCCCTGGTGCGCGACCTGAAGGCCCGGGGCCTTTTCAGTGACACCCTGCTGATCTGGACGACCGAGTTCGGGCGCACCCCGTTCGCACAGGGGGGTGACGGCCGGGATCACAATCGCGGCACGTTCGTCACCTGGCTCGCCGGGGCGGGAATCCAGGCTGGGGCCACCCACGGCAAGAGCGATGACCTCGGCTACGAAACGGCGGAGGGAAAGACAATGTGCTACGACCTGCACGCCACGATTCTGCACCTGCTGGGAATCGACCACGAGAAACTGACGTTCCGCAATGCAGGGATCGACCGCCGCCTGACCGACGTGCATGGGCACGTGATTGAGGAAATCCTCGCGTAAACGCGCTGGTGGCCCGGGCAACGGGCCAGGCTCCCGATGCGTGCTGAGGCGACCAAGTTGGACACACGTCCCAGAGCGGGTTCGGGACCGTCGCGCACGCCGCGGACGGGCCTCTTCCAGACCCCCGTTTTCCGGCGTTGTCAGGCCAGAATCGCGTCGATCACACGGCCGTGGACGTCGGTCAGACGATAATCGCGCCCCGCATGCCGGAAGGTCAGCCGCTCGTGGTCGAGTCCCAGCAGGTGCAGAAGGGTCGCGTGGAAATCGGGCATGGTCACCTTGTTCTCGGCCACGTAATAACCGAAGTCGTCGGTCTGTCCGTACGTCATCCCCCCTTTCACTCCCCCTCCCGCCATCCAGATGCTGAAGGCATGGGGATGATGATCGCGGCCGTCATTTCCCTGGGCGGCCGGAGTCCGTCCGAATTCGGTCGCGAAAACCACCAGCGTGGTCTCGAGCAGCCCCCTCGACTTGAGGTCGGCCAGCAGCGCGGCCACCGGGCGGTCGACCTTGGCGGCGTTGGAGGTGTGGTTGTTCCGCAGGTCGCCATGGGCGTCCCAGTAGTTCCGCGGATAGCTGTAGTTGACCTGCACAAACCGCACCCCCGACTCGACACACCGGCGGGCCAGCAGACACTGACGGGCGAACTCATCGGTCGGCTCGGTCCCCACTCCATACTCAGCCTGGGTGGCGGCCGATTCCCTCCCCAGGTCGAAGACCACGGGGGCTTCAGCCTGCATGCGGTAGGCCATCTCGAACGCGGCGATCCGGGCGTCGAGCCGCGGGTCGCCCCCCACCTCGGCGGCGTGGCGGCGATTGCGGCGAGCCAGCAGATCGAGCTGCAGCCGTTGCCGCTCGGGAACATCTCCGGGACTCAGCCCCGACAGCCGGGCGTCTTTGAAGTTCGTGCTGCCATCCCCAATCCGGGTCCCCTGGAAACTCGCGGGCAGAAACGCCGAGCCATAGTTCTGCGTTCCACCGTGATACAGCGACGGACTGAGGCTGAGAAACCCGGGGAGATTCTGGTTCTCGGTCCCCAACCCGTACAGGGTCCACGCGCCCAGGCAGGGCCGGGCGAAGACTCCGCTTCCCGTGTTGATGTTCAGCAAGGCCGGTCCATGCGAGACCTGGTCGCCACCGTTCATCGACCGGATGACACACAGTTCATCCGCCAGGGCTCCAATCCGCGGAAACAGCTCACTCACCTCGAGCCCGCTTTCACCGTGCTTCTGGAACTTCCAGGGAGAACCCAGCAGGTTCCCCGTGGGGGCGAATTCGAACTTGGGCTTGGCGATGGGGAGCGGCTGACCGTTCATTTCAGTCAGCTTCGGCTTGGGATCGAACGAATCGACGTGGGAGATGCCCCCATGCATGAAGACAAAGATCACCTGCCGGGCAGTGGCCGGGAAGTGGGAAGCACGCATCGCCAAAGGCTCGGCAACCCCCCCCTGGACCTCTTCGGCCAGCATTCCCCGCAGGGCCAATTGGCCAAATCCCAGAGCCGACGCCGCCAGCCAATCGCGGCGCGACAACCCGGCGGGAACCTGCGCCCACAGAGACGGGCGCGATCTGTTGTTCATCGATTTATTCCACATAGAGAAACTCGTTGGAGCACAACAGGGCCTGGCAATAGCTTTGCCAGGCCGCGAGGCGAAGTGCGGCCGGCTCAGCCACGGGGTCAGCCGACACAGCCTGGGCCGCCGCGAGGAATTCACGCCCCTCGGCCAATTCGTCGGCCGTCGCCACGCGCCCCAGCACCCGGCGATGCGCTGCTTGAATGCGCGGGACTTCGTCGGTCCCGTCGCCGTCGGCCGGGCTGAGGGCGATCAGCTGCTGGGCCAGCGCCAGTGCCGAGTCGCGGACCAGGGGGTTGTTCATCAAAAACAGCGACTGCGGCGCAACGGTTGTCTCGTTGCGTACCGCGGTCACACCGTTCGGATCCGCGGCATCAAACAGCGCCAGAACATCGGGCAGCATGTTGCGGACCACAGGCAGGTAGATCGTCCGTTTTTGAAACGTGGTGTAGAACGGATCGTCGGCCCCCACGCGATTGGGCCGGATCTTCGCCCCGATCCCCTCGGCCTTTTCGATCAGGTATTCGCCGCTCTCATTGGTCCCTGCGCGGCGATCCAATCGCCCGGTGACGGCCAGCAGCGAATCGCGGATCTCTTCGACCGACATCCGCCGCCGCCGGTGACCGGTGAACCACCGCCCTTCGGGATCCGACTCGGGGGTGTTGCTGTCCGACACCGCCTGCTGCTGATAAGCCGCCGAGTGCACGATGAGTCGGTGCATCTGCTTGACGCTCCACCCCGACGCCACAAATCGTGCCGCCAGCCAGTCGAGCAGCTCCGGATGAGACGGTCGTTCTCCCCGGGTGCCGAAGTTGTCCGAGGTGGCCACGAGCCCCCGATCAAAATGGTGTTGCCAGATCCGGTTGACCATGACACGCGGCGTCAGGGGATTGGCGGAATGGGCGATCCATTCGGCCAGTTCCAACCGGCCACTGGAGACCTGTTGCGGATCGATCCCCGCCGACGCGTCGGTTTCCGGCAGCGAGACAACCTGCAGTGCCCCCCGACGGACCACCGGGCCCAGAGTGAAGCGGTTCCCGCGCAGATGCACCCGCAGGTTCCGCGGCACGCTGTCGCGCGGAGCCATCACCGTCACGGCGGGCTGTCCGTCGGCCTGCGGCACATCGAACTCCCACCACATCGTGGCGTTCCGGTTTTCATCCATGAATGGTTCGGTACTGCGGAAGACCCCCGCCAGGGCGTAGTAGTCGCTGGTACGCACCGCGTCGAATTTATGATCATGGCAGCGGGCACACGCCACCGTCAGCCCCAACATGGCCCGCCCCGTCACGTCGATCTGGTCATCGACAATGTCGAGCCGCGATTGCTCTTTGTCGGTCTCAGCCAAGGCCTTCGGCCCCACCATAAGGTAGCCGGTGGCGATGATTCGGCGCGTTTTTTCGGCCGGGGTCGCGGCCCCCGGCAGCAGATCTCCCGCCAGTTGTTCGATGAGGAACTGGTCGTACGGCAGATCGGAATTGAAGGCGTCGATCACGTAGTTGCGATATCGCCAGGCGTACCGCATCACCGCGTTGGCGTCATTCGCGGTCGACTCGGCGTAACGGACCAGATCGAGCCAGTGCCGGGCCCACCTCTCGCCATACTGGGGCGATTGCAACAGCCGCTCGACCACCCGCTCGTACGCCTGGGGAGAGCTGTCGTCGAGGAACGCCTGCGTCTCTTCCAGAGTCGGAGGAAGCCCCGAGAGATCTAGGGTGATCCGCCGCAGCAGCGTCCGGCGGTCGGCCGGGGGCAAAGGACGCAGTCCGCGGTCTTCCATGGACCGCAAGACAAACCGGTCGACCGGCGTCCGTACCCAGGCTTCCTCCCGCACCGCAGGTGGAACCGGTTCGCGCACTGGCTGATAGGCCCAGAACTGGCGCTCTTCGTCCGTGAACTCGGCCCGCGCGGCGAGGTCGGCCAATCCCTCCCAGAGGAAACCATACTTCTCGGCCAGGTGCCGTTCGAGCCCCTGCCTGTGGGCATCGGTCACGGCCGTGTTGTAGATCAGCACCTCTCCCAGATCTCCCTGGATAGGTCCGCAAAAGCCGAGGGCTTTTCCGAGGAACACTCCCACATCACGCCGATGCTTCAGATCGAGAATCTCGTCCCGGCCATCGAGACCACCAGCCGCATTCACCAAGGGCCGGCCATTGACAAACAACTGGGTGTTCCGCAGCGTCGGCCCCGGGCGCTTCACAATCGTCAGCACCACGCTCTTACCGTAAAACGGGGCGAACGACCCACGTCCGGGAAAGACGTCGTGACCGAAGCCACCGGCGAAATCGAGGGAATGGTCTTGTGTGCGGTCGATCTCGATCAGGGCCGCCAACGGCCGGCCTGGGTCGGCACCATGTGCGGGATCTCCCACGCACAACACGCAGTCATGGCTGGAACCAGCCTCATGCCGCTGCAGGCTCATCACCAACACCAGCGTGAGGGGGGAATCTCCCGCCACCGGTATGGGGTTACCAGGGGACGAAGCCAACCCGGTGGTGGTCTCGAATCTCACGGCCGGCCGGCCCATGAGCGTGCTTTGAGGGATGAATTTTCCCGGGCCTCCCACCCCTCCCGGGCGAACCCCCTTCGTCACCGAGAGATCGCGGCCGTATGGCGATTGATCGGGCCAGACCGAGACCGCCTCGCCATCGGCCAGGGCCAGACTGTCGGCCCTCAGCCACAACTGCAACCCGCTGGCCAACTCTTCGGCATCGGGGGCGAGAGCCGGTTCCCGAAGGGCGGGGCGAACCTCGGAGACTGCGTCGGAAGGCTCAGGCCTGGCGGTTTGGGGCCAGGGGGCCCCGGCGGCAATCCATTCGCGCAAAGCGGCAATCTCGGCGTCTTTGAGGCGGCCATCGGGAGGCATCTTCAGTCCCCCGGTTTGCTCAACCGCCTGCAGCAACAGGCTGTCGGCCGGCTGTCCAGCCACCAGCGCCGGCCCGGTCTCGCCCCCCGTCAAGACCCGCTCGCGGCTGTCGAGACGCAACCCACCCTTGGCCCTGTCTGCGGAATGGCACTTGTGGCAGCGCTCCACCAGCACGGGACGCACCCGGCGTTCGAAAAACGCCTCATCGATCTCTGCCCCTTGGGTGGCCCACATCGCGCCCCCCGCCAGCCAGACCACGACGGCCCAGCCCCGCCCCGCCACGCTCCAGCGACTTGAACCGCGCTCCCAGATCCGCACCAGAGTTCTCCCACAATTCCCAGTGACGAACGCTCACGAACCTCTCACCCAAACGCATCGATCGCAATCCATGTGATGGCGATCGTATGTCGTGCGGATCAAGAGGGTCAAGATGGTCACGATGGTCACCGATGGCCCCACACGACAC
>Ga0315905_10004576_pt1 | contig 14136 bp, 18 predicted proteins | sample LakEriMetagenome_5_FD_203522 | JGI IMG/M metagenome (GOLD analysis project Ga0315905, IMG submission 203522) | Freshwater fungal communities from buoy surface, Lake Erie, Ohio, United States - Buoy 4 MA121 | ecosystem: Environmental > Aquatic > Freshwater > Lake | place: USA: Lake Erie, Ohio... | reverse complement strand
TATAAAATGCACATGAACGATATTAACTCAGCGATTGGTATTGAAAATCTTAAAATAGTTGATGTCAACATTCAAAAAACCATTGATAATGCTATGCGGTTAAGAAAAGAGTTAGAAGGGGTTAACGGTATTACTTTATTAGATTATCGGGGTGATTATATATCGTCTTATTGGATATTTTCCATACTGGTTGATGATAGGGAAAGGTTTAACAAAAAAATGAAAGAGGCTGGAATAATGGTATCTCAGGTTCACGAAAGAAACGATAAACATTCATGTGTTATAAAATATAAAACACGTTTACCAAATCTTGAAAAGGTTGTAAATAATTTAACTGCCATACCTTGCGGCTGGTGGGTAACATCAGAAGAAATAAATTATATTATTGCTAAAGTAAAAAATTATATAAATGATTAAATTAGTTGTTTCAGGTCGAGTGGGTGCAGATGCACAATTAAAAACAGTTGGCGATACGACCGTTTGTTCCTTTTCGGTTGCACATACCGAGAAAGTTTACGGTGATAATCCTTCAGAAAAAACAATCTGGATTGGTTGTAATATTTGGGGTGAAAAGTCAATAAAACTTGCGCCTTATATTTTAAAAGGTACTTATGTTGTAGTGGAAGGTTCAGGGAGTGTAAACGCTTTTATGAAAGATAGTCAGCCTCAGGCTATGCTAAATTGTAGAGTAAGTACCCTTGAATTTGGAGGTAAGGCAAATTCTGAAAATACCAAAATAACAGAGGCAACTACTTTTAAACCAGAATCTGAATTTCCTTTCTAATGGCATATTTTAACTACGATATACCTTCAAGTTATTATAAGAATAACATCGGTAAGACACTTTATAACACGGTTCTTACAATGAACCCAAATATAATTATTGAGTTTGGGACTTTACACGGTTATTCAGCCGTTGCAATGGCTCAGGCGTTAAGAGACTTAGATAGTGACGGTAAAATAATTTGTTACGATTTATGGAAAAAATACCCGTACAAAAATGCTTCAATGGAAAGTACAAGGTCAAATATTTATTCCTTAGGGCTAATGAAATACGTTGAATTAATCGATATGGATTTTTACAACTGGATTCCACAACCATTTGACTTGATGCACTTTGATATAAGTAATCATGCTGGGCATTTAAAGTATTTAAAAAGTTTAAAGCTATACCATTTTTTAAACGGTTCAATCTTGTTTGAAGGTGGTAGCAAGGAAAGAGACAAAGTTGAATGGATGAAAAATTTTCAGCCTATCAATTCATCGGGTGTTAATTATATTACAATTAACGAGGACTTTCCTTCTTTATCCTTAATGTTATGAGATTAGCAGTTGTTGCTTCAGGTTGGCATTTCCCCTTAGATTTTTATGAGTCAATAAGTCGTCAATTATTACCGACTGGTTCTACTGTTGATATGTTTTGTATTTCGCATCGTGACCCAGCATATTCAGAGCAAGAAAAAAAAGATTTAACCCTTACAGGCGATGACCTTATTTTATACAGAAAATTTGCATTGCAAAAAGATATTGAGGATTTAGGTTGGAATTACAAATTATACCCAAATACAATAGGTGACTGGGGATGCTCTAACCAATGGTTGGAAGAACATAATTATAAAGATTACGACCTTTTATTGTTTACTCACGATGATAACTTTATAAAGCAATATAAATGGTTAGGGAACACCATGTTTTTAGCAGCTGAGAAGTGGGAAATACTTTGTAACTCGTGTGGAGACCCTAAAGGCTGGATTCGGGGAAGTTGTGAGTTCTTTAAACCTTCTTTACTTGAAAAAATAGGTGGTTCATTTGATTTGTCTTTAGTAAAATTAAACAGGGAAGATGAAAATTTATCACCTACAAATTGGGCAGATTTGTTTGACTGGAACAATACCGTACATCCGTTAATGAATTTTGCAGCTGATAACAATATACAAATCGGATATATGTCAGATGTTTACAGGCATTCTATTTTTGTTTCCGAGGGTGAACGGGGATTTATTAATCCTATTTTAAAAAAATAATTATTATATTTACATATTAATTTTAAATAAAATGATTCAGACTAAACAAGCGAAAGAACTATTCGGGGTAACTTATAGGGATAAGGAAATCAGGCAGAAATTACTTGACATCCAGTATGACCTATGGAAACAAACGAATGTAAAGCATTCAATGGAAGATGTTTTACAGAATTTAATTAAAACCTACGAAAGATTTAAAAAATGATAAGAATTGGAATAGTTATTAATTTAGGAAGTCCAACGACAGATTATTATCGTTCAATTAATCCTTTTTTAAGATTAAGGCGTGAAATACCCATAGAAATAACATTTCTTAATCCTGATACTGTTAAATGGTACGATTTTTATAACGTGGATGTTGTTATTTTCCAAAGACCAAATGGTGACCAGATTTTAGGAATGATTTCTGAGGCTAAAAAGATGGGAAAGAAGATTATTTTAGACCACGATGATTTATTACACGAGGTAAACGATGCCAACCCGTCAAGTAAACACTTTAATAGCGAAGTTGTAAAGAAGTCTGTTGAACGTGCTTTTAAATATGCTGACCACGTTATTACATCAACCCCTTACTTAAAGGAATTTTATAAGCAGCATTATAACGAGGATAAAATAACCGTTATTCCAAATGCTATTGATTTAGAGGTAACCCCTTTTGTTCCAGTAAAAAGGGATAAAACAATAGATAAAATCAAAAGGGTATTATGGAGGGGTTCAATGACCCATATACAAGATTTACAAACGGTTGATTTTTTTTGGTGGTGGCTTTTACAAATGGATAGTGTTGAGGTTGCTTTTATGGGACTTCCAGATTGGCTGGGAAAAACATTGTACCCAAAAGCATTTCATGTTCCATGGAATAATTCTCTGTTTCAATATTTTGACATGATGAAAAATTCTAATCCGCATTATGGTATATTTCCATTAACAAATGATAATTTTAATCAGGCTAAATCAAATAACTTTGCGATGGAAATGTTGGTAGCTGGTTGTGTTCCTTACGCACCAAAATACATAGCTGAGTTTAACATAGAGGGTGTTCGTTTGTATGATAACCAGAATGATTTAAAACAAATGTTTGAAAAGCATTTAGAGAAAGACGATAATTATTTTGTTGATTTGGAAGCTGGAAGGAATTGGATTAAGGAACATCGAGATTTAAATAAAGTTAACCAATTACGATTAAACGTGTTAAATAGCTTATGAAATTAAAGGATATAAAACCTAACCCTAATAACCCACGGGTTCTCAGGGATGACAAGTTTGCAAAGCTAAAGCAAAGCATTAAGGAATTTCCAAAGATGCTAAGTTTAAGACCGATTGTTATTGATGAGAATAATATAGTGTTAGGAGGCAATATGAGGCTCAGGGCGTTACAAGACTTAGGTTATACAGATATAGACGATAATTGCGTAAAGTACGCTAAGGATTTAACTGAGGATGAAAAGAAACGGTTTATCATTGCGGACAATGTGGCTTTCGGTGAATGGGATTGGGATACACTTGCGAACGATTGGGAGGTTGTAGACTTAGAAGCATGGGGCTTGGATATACCGCAGTTTGGTAATAGTAATTATTTTGACGTAGATGAAAAAAATGAAAATCAATTAAATGACAGTCCAAAGTTATCTGATAACGATTATTCTATTTTTGAATTAGTCATGCTACATGAAAACAAATTGAAATTATTAGATACTTTAAATAAAGTAAAAAATGAATTTTTATTTGAAAAACAGGAAGAAGCATTAATGGAAATAATTAGAAATTATAATAAATAAACATGAGACAAGAAACTAAATCATTTATTAGTTTTGGAAAAGCTGAATCAGGATTAATATTTAATGAGGAAAATCACAATAGATTTCCATTAAAATATTATAATATTATTGATTCAGAAGGTCTAAAACCACAACACGACAAAACTTACTTTGTATTTGTTTATGAAGGCATAGCAAAGTTAAAAATTAAAGATGGCTTAAATTCATTAATGCCAAAAGACACTTATTTTAGTCATCATGGAAAATTTAAATTATATGGTAAATTTAAGGCAATAGCTATTGAGGTATTTGTAAAAAATGGAGATTTTGTAAAAAATAAATTTAGAGCCTATACAAATATTGGTGGTGTTGTAGAGGAAGTTGGCAGATTAAAATATATTGATGGTTGTACAGATTCTTTGTTAATCGCCCCAGTAAAAAAAGGAGACCCTTGTTTAAATCATTTGCATTTTCCTAAAGAAATTTTTCAGACCGCGCATACACACCCAAGTCATCGCATTGGAATAGTTATAAGGGGTTCTGGTGAATGCGATACTCCTTTTGGTAAATTGCCTTTAGAGGAAGGAACTATTTTTGTAATAAAGGAATACAATGGAATTGAAACAGCATTAGGATTAGATGGTAATGAATACGAAGCTGGAACGCATAAGTTTAATACGTATGGAAGTTCAATGGATGTAATAGCATTTCATCCAGATAGTGATTTTGGAGCAGAAGACAAGTTTCACCCTATGATTAATAGAACGATTGTAAAAGGAGTTGCAGCTAATAAAATTGATGAAATTAGGACAAAATAATGGGTAAGATAAGGCAAAAAGAATTTTTAGAAATAAATGTATATGATAAAGCTATTGAAAGAATTAATCATATATATGATACATTTGATAAAATTGTTGTTTCTTTTTCTGGAGGAAAAGACAGTACAGCGGTTTTAAATTGCGTTTTAAATGTAGCAAGAGAAAGAAATAAATTGCCATTAAAAGTAGTTTTTTTTGATGAAGAAGCAGTTCATCCCCCAACGATTGAATATGTTCATAGAGTTAATGATAATCCAGAAATAGATTTACAATGGTATTGCTTAGAATTTAAACACAGAAATGCATGTTCAAACGAAGAACCATTTTGGTACACTTGGGATATAGATAAAAAAGATAAATGGGTAAGAACTATTCCTGATAATGCAATTACCCATCATGATAAATTTAAAAAAGGAATGACATTTCAGGAATTTTGTCCATATTTATTTAATAAAAAAGATGGTAAAATTGCAATGCTTACTGGAATAAGAACACAAGAAAGTTTAAGAAGGTATCAAGTTATTGCATCAAAAAAAAATGATTCATATATAAATTCTAAATGCGAATCTGGACAAAATCAATATCGTGCATTTCCTATATACGACTGGAGTAGCGAAGATGTTTGGTTAGCGGTTCATAAATTTGGCTGGGATTATAATAAGACGTATGATATTTTTAACCAAACTAAATTGTATAATGATTTTTTACACCAAAGAGTATGCCCTCCTTATGGCGAAGAACCATTAAGAGGATTGTGGATTTATGCCGAATGTTTTCCAGAAATGTGGCATAAAATGATTCAAAGGGTAGAAGGTGTTGCAACTGCTTGGAGATATGGAAACACTGAATTATACAGTAGTGCAAAAGCTAAACCAATTGGTATTACATGGCAAGATTATTTAAATGTTATTATTGATAGTTATGAACATGATAGTAAAAATGACATTAAATTACATATAAATCATTATATAAAAGGTCATTATATAAAAACAAAAAATAAAATTGAAGACGAAAACACACATCCTATTAGCGGCATTTCATGGAAATGGTTATGCACTATTGCTATTAGAGGCGATTTTAAAGGTAGAATGAGTAATGTATTAAATACTGAAGCAACAAAGGCAAGAATAAAATTAGGCATTACATTAGAAGAAGCACTTAAAATATATTAAAAATGAAACACGAAAATCAACCTTTAAATAAAATCTCTTGGATTCATAGAGATGTATTAAAACCAAATAATTACAACCCTAACAAGGTTGCACCTCCTGAACTTGAATTACTAAAAATTTCAATTCTTGAAGATGGTTGGACACAGCCAATAGTAATTAATCCAGATTTTACCATTGTTGATGGGTTTCATAGATGGACAGTTTCAGGACACAAGGAAATTTATAGTTTGACAGACGGAAACGTTCCAACGGTCATGATAACACCAAAAGACGCAAACCAGCAGCAAATGGCAACTATAAGGCATAATAGAGCAAGGGGAACTCATGGAGTTTTGGAAATGTCAAATATTATTACAGATATGGTTAAAAATGGATTAGATGGACAGGAAATAATGAAGCGTCTTAAAATGGAAAAAGAAGAAGTTGTAAGATTGTTGTTTAGGGCTGGAATACCAAAGAGCGAAGTTTTTAAAGACAAAGATTTTTCTAAATCATGGACTCCTAAATAACAGACGAAATACAGACGTATGGCATTTCCGCATGATGGTAAAAAAATGAAGAAGGGGGAAACGTTAAATAAAAACGGACGCCCAAAGAAACTCCCAGCCCTTGACTTGATTATGGCAAATGTTTTAGGCGTCGAGAAAGACGGTATTACGGCAGCCGAGGCAATTATCATGAAGCTAAGGGAACAAGCTGCAAAGGGTGATATAAAGGCGGCTCAGTTGCTCCTTGACCGTGCTTACGGGAAAAGCAAGCAAAATATTGACATAACGACGCAAGGAGAAAAGGTAACAGTACCAACAATAATATTTACAAAGGATGCAGATAAAGGTTAGTGAAAAATACGAAGCATTATGGCAGCCTAAAACCCGTTACTTTCTACTAACTGGTGGTCGTGGTTCGGCTAAGTCATTTACCGTAGGACTTTGGGCGTGTAATATGTTACTTGCAAATAATGATTGGAAGATGCTTTATACTCGTTATACTTTATCAAGTGCTAATATTTCCGTGATACCAGAGTTTAAGGAAAAGATAGATTTATTAGGGGTAGGAGATGAATTTCAAATGACCAATGCAAAAATAGAACATAGGGCAACGGGTAGCGAGATAATATTCTCAGGGATTAAAACAAGTTCTGGAAATCAAACGGCAAAGTTAAAATCAATACCAGCGTTAAATGTTTTTATCGTTGATGAGGCTGAAGAATTTGTAAGCGAAAAGGACTTTAATACTATTGACGAATCTATTAGAATGCCTAATGTACCTAACATCGTTGTGCTGGTTATGAATCCTCAGGATGTGGAACATTGGATTTGGAAAAGGTGGTTTGAAAAGTCGCATAAAATGGAAACAATCGACGGGCAAATGATACCAATTTCAACGCATCAAGATGTTACCCACATTCATACAACGTATTTAGATAACCTAATTAACCTAAGTGAAGACTATTTATATAGAATTAAAAGCATTAAAGAACAAAACATTGAAGCTTACGCTCATAGGTTCTTAGGTAAATGGTTAGATAAAAAACAAGGTGTAATATATCCTAATTGGGTTGAGGGTGAGTTCGACGATAGCCTTCCTTTTGGTTACGGCTTAGACTTCGGCTTTTACCCCGACCCTTTAGCATTGGTTAAGGTAGCGGTTGACAAAGGGGCAAAGAAAATATATTTACATGAGGTTATTTACAGGCAGTCATTAAGCTACGAAAATGTCATTGAAAAAATGTTACATTTGGTTGAGGCTAACGTTATGATAATAGCGGACACTTCAGAACCTCGTTTAGTTGACGCACTACAACAGAAAGGTTTAAACATTCACAAGGCTGACAAAGGTGCTGGTTCAATAATCGAGGGTATTAAAAAGATTTTAGATTATACCATAGTTGTTACCCCTGAAAGTTGGAATGCAAAGTACGAGTTAAGGAATTACATTTGGAATGATAGGCGAAGCAGTACCCCTATGGATGCAGATAACCATATTTGTGATGCGTTTAGATATAGCGCAATTAGATTGTTAGAAGGTTCAGATTTATTAGCTTATAATTAAAAGAAAAATGACAGATAAAGAAATAGGGTTAACCCTTTTAAAAATGCTGGAAGACATTAACGAAAAATTAATTGATTACCCAATGCAGCGTCGAAAGTATATGTTATTACGAGGTCACATTGAAAAGGCTTTAAAGGTAACAGGCAACGGGGTAAGAAGGGAATTAAACAGACCTGAATCGCTGCCAATATTTCAACATGAAACAAAGCCACAACAAAAGCCTTTAGCTGAGGAAATAGAAAATACTATCCTTGCGGACAATTCACCAGAACAAATTATAAAGAAAAATCGAGGTAGAAAATGAAAGTTCAATTCCATTTAGCGGGGCATAATGAAAAGTATTTTTATCCTGAGTCTGCAGCAGATGTTACCTTAGAAGAGTTTATATATTTTTCAAAGGTTCTTTTACCTCGTTTCCCAGCGGTTGAATTAGAGGCAATGCAATTACAAGAGCAAATGAAAGAAGTATATGAGAAAATAAAGCACTTTGCAAAAAAGTTAAAGGTTGATTTGAAACAAGACAAGTCATACGTTATTCACGACTTAGAGGCAATTTTAATAATTGGTGATGTTAAGGACAATGTAAAACGTTTTCTTCCAAATTTATTAAACCAGTATAATGACTTAGTTGACAAATTTTTAGAGAAAACTGATATAATGGATGATGTTTGGCTAAGTGAGGTAAAATATCCTTATATGGCTGATGTCGTTAACTACTTTACAAATATACCTTTATCAGCTTGTTACGGTAGTGTTGCGGAAAGTCTGGAATTAAAATACCTTAGATTCCTTTTTGAAAACATATTAAACGCATTGACAAAGCCTGAAGAATTAACTTACAAACAGATATATGAATTTGAAAGTAAGGTTTATATTTTACCCGATAATTTAATGGCTAAGTCAACACTACTTGAATTTGCTGAAGCGGCACAATTTGACAAAGCACGGAGGCAAGTTGACAATAATGATGCTGAGGGATTGCTAAGAATGGTAGCGGTATTACTAAGGGAAAACGCTGAGGCTTATAACGAAGAAGTATTTAAAAAGAATATGGTTAACTTTCTTAGGTTACCTTTACAAGTAGCTTATGATGTAGGTTTTTTTTTGATGAAACTAAGCGAGAGATACAACTTAGATTTACAGACCTCTATGCTTCAACAGGCAATACGGAATCTACCGCAGCCTCACAAAGATTAAACGATAAATATGGTTGGTATCTTACTATTAGAAAGATTGCAGAAAGTGGATTGTTTAATATTACTGGAATGACTGCTTTAGAATCAAGCGAAAACGCAAAATTATATGAGGCTTTGCAATACCTTGCATCAAAAGCGGCTGAGGATAATTTGTACATTGAGTTACAAAAGAAAAAAAGTAAATGAATATTCGGGAAATAAGCGACGTTTTTAAAGATACTGTATCAGATATTGAAGCTTTAAAAAGCTACAATTTTGGTTGGGCATCAGACCGAGTACGTCAAGGAAACGCTGAAGATTTTCAAGAGTTAAATTTATTCCCTCGTTTATTCTTTTCAGTGCCAACGGTAACCGCATCAAATCAAACAAGGAAACAGGATACATATCAAATTACATTATTCTTTGATGATTTATTAGGCTACGATAACGAGGGTGAAACAGACGCAACTTTACAGATAGACAAATGGGCATCGCTGCAACAATACGCAACGGCTTTTATCCAGCGTTTAAATTTAATAAAACAGTCAATTCTTCCAAACTATATTTTTATTCCAGAACCACCTTCTTTTACTTTTGATTCCTTTGTTGGGGCTCAAAGGTTAATAACGGTTCAGGTAGATTTTACCTTAGTCGTTCCTACGAATTGTGAAGTAGTTGTAAAAAGAATTATCAATGTCATTGGAAGTGTAATCGCTCAGGGCGTAACAGAAAGTAACCTATTTGTATCAAGAAAGATAAGCGCATCGGTTGAAGGTAATGCAACAGTTATAGGAAATCTAACAATAGGTCAAAACATTGTCGAGGTTGAAAGTTCTGTAACCTCATTCGCTTTAGCATCTGGAAACATTGTTAAGGTTCAAACCATTTCAGCGGATACTTTAGGTCAGGCAACGGCAAACGCATCAATACAAAATATATTAAAAGTAGTTGGTAATGTAAGTGCAATAGGTCAAGTTACGGGTAATATTAAACTTACTTTGTTTACAAGTTCTTCGGTTCAGGCTAACGGAAATGTAGACGCAAATATTGATGTAATTGCTCAGGGTGTATCAAACGTTGAAGCAAATGTAATAGCTAACGCCATAAGCGAAGCAAACATAAAATTAACTATTCCAATATCAAGTTCTTCAACAACTCAGGCAACGACAAGCGCAGACGCAAAGTTAACTAAGGTTATTGAGGCAAGTGCAAACGCATCAGGAACAATTGAAAGTAGCGCACAAATAATAATATCGGTTAATGCTTTTGCAACGGCAACGGCTCAAACAAATAGTAATGCTACATTATCGTATTCAGTTAATGCAAATGCTTTAGCAACGGGTCAAAGTACGGCTGAGGCTAAGGTAATAAGTATTATTAGTGCTGAGGCAACGGCAACGGCAAATAGTACGGCTGAGGCTGGAATCGGTGTTGCTTTCGTGGCAGCTGGTGTTGCATCGGGGTCAGTTATTACTGCTGATATTATTAGGACTGCAACTTTTGAATCAAGCCAAGTAGCAACAGGAAATACAACGGGAACAATTACCACGGCTAAAAATGTATCGGCAAGTGTAACGGGAGCGGCAACGGTGACAAGTGCGACATTGACAAGTGAAGCTGCAATTGATGCTGATGCAACGGCTTTCTTTTTAAGAGTTACAAATGCTGGAGGTACATTGACAAGTACAGAACAAAGCGCGGTTAATACACTTGTTATTTCTATGAAAGCAAATGGAACTTGGACAAAAATGTTAGCACTTTACCCGATGGTAGGTGCAAGCGCCGCATCATGTGCGCAAAATCTTAAATCTTCAAGTTTTACAGGAACATTTACTGCTGGATGGACATTTGCAAGTAATGGCGCAACACCGAACGGAACAAGTGCTTATATGAATACTGGATTAACACCAAGTATTCATTTAAGTCAAAATAGTGCATCGTTAGGATATTATGGAGGTACGACTGGGATAAGTGGTGATACTTGTGCTATTGGAAGTATAGATAATGCATCTCCACAAAGTCAGTTTGCATTATTTCCTGCAGCTTCACAAGGTACTTATCTAAGTATAAACGATACTTCGGATGCAACTACAAATACAAATGCAGCTGGATTTATTTTTGGTTCAAGAACAATATCTACAAATCTAAAAATATCAATAAGAGGTGTTATTACTACAAAAACAACAAATAGCGTTACGCCTAATAATAGAGAAGTATATTTAGGTGCAAGAAATTTTACATCTGGAATATTAAATTATTCTTCTTCGCAACATCGTTTAACATTTATAGGTGATGGATTAACAGATGCTGAAATGGCTGATTATTACACATCAGTACAATCATTTCAAACAACACTAAGCCGAAATGTATGATAGGAAATAAATTTTTAACGTTAAAAACTTTATAAAATGAGTGCTTTTTCAAATTATTTAGAAACCGAAATCCTTGACTGGGTTAACGGTGTTGCTTTTTCAAGTCAACCTTCGGCAACGTGGGTACAATTATTTAACGGTTCACCAACGGAAACGGGTACTGGTGGAACGGCTCTTTATTCTCGTGTAGCGGTCAATGCTGGTGGTTGGACACAGACCTCAGGAGCAACGGCAACAATCACAAACACGACTGCAATAACGATTACATCAGCTGCGTCCAGTGCTGCAACTGCATCAGATTTTGGGGTTTTTGATAATTCAACATCTGGAAACCTTTTATTTTACGGTACATTATCAACTACAAAAAACATTGCAGCAAGTGATGAGGTTAAATTCAATGCTTCATCTCTTACTTTAAGAGTAGATTAAACAAGGTAACCCTTCGGGGTTACTTATTTAAGCTATGAATGATTTATTGCAAAAGTTATCAGATGATATTAGCGCATTGACAATCATGGCGATTGTTAACGAGTGGAAGGCTCAGGGTCATAACCTGACTGGCAAAGCTATAAACGAAATTGAAACCGTGGTTAAGTTTAACATAAATGAGTTAACGATAACGGGTTTAGTATTAGATTACATGGCTATAAATAACAGAGGCGTGCCTGCAAACAAAATACCATACTACCCAGGGAGCGGAAGAAAAGAAAGTGAATATATTAAGGGTTTAATGAAATATGTTCAACAAAGGATGGGGAAGAGCGAAAAGGAATCTAAATCAATCGCTTTTGCTATTGCCTCAAAACATAAGAAAGAGGGAATGCCAACTATAAAAAGTTCTAAGCATTCAAGTACAGGAAAACGAACAGGGTTTATTGAAACGGCTTTAAATAAAATTGAACCTGAATTAAAAAATTTAATTGAAAAAAGTATTATTTATTCGATTGAATTAACAATTACAACTTTTTATAAATCAATTTTAAACAGATGAGTTACACAATAAACCCCGATATAAATTCAAGTACCTTGTTCCCAGTTACCTTTAGGAATCAGGATACAACCGCAACCGTTCAGCAAAAGGTAATGGTTTATGTTGATGGGTCATTGGCTGGAACATTTAAAGCTTCAAAAACGAGTAGTAATTCATCAGCAAATATATTTGATACAAACGTTCAATCATTTGTACAAAGTGAGGTAGCGCCATTTGTAGGAAGCAAAACAACTCTTTTTCCTTCCTTAGATGCTTTTTCGATTACAGAAAATACAGACGTAATAAAATCATTGTATTGTTCAGCTTTTGCAGAAACAATTAATGCAAGTGGTTTTTTAGTAACATCAACCGCACCTCAATTATCATCAACCTCATACATTATTCCAGCTAACTTTTACGGGTATACATATAATTTAGCTGACTTTTATCAACCTTCAGCTAATCCTTTTTTATTCCTTACAGGCTTAAATGAAACAAGGCAAATAAATGAAAATAGTAACCTTTATTTATCTTATTTAGGTAAGGGTACAAATTCAGCAGCCATTGAATTTTACACAAAGTCAGGGTCATCAGCCATAACAATCATTAATACATTAAATACTACGGCAAATAATAGCTTATATACCATATCTTTTGGGGCATCAAATATCTTTGGTTCAACTGCTACTTTTCATTCTGGAAGTTTTCCAGCAACATCAACCGCTTATGATTATTATAAGGTATCGGTTGGAAGATATGACGGTGCGTTTACTCGTTTAAGCGAACAAATAACAATTAGTCTTAATCCAGATTGTCAAGATAATGTCGAAGTACATTGGTTCGGGGTTCATGGTGGTGCTGAATCATTTGTTTTTAAAGGATTAATCGAGGAAGAAAACAATGTAAAAGGTGAATTAATAAACCTTAGCCAAAAATGGAACGTCGCTGGAGGGTTAACAAAAGCTAACAGTTACGATAAACAATTAATCAGAACAGATACAACGGTTAATAAAGCAATCATTATAACGGCTAACGTTAACCCTGACGAAGCTTCTTATATTAGTACATTAGTAAGTAGTCCTGAAGTTTATGTTATCTTAGATGGCAAATATGTAAGCGTAGCGGTTGAAAACCAAACAATCCAAACGGCAAACAATCGAAGTCCAAACATTGATATAAGCATTAAACTTACCTTTGCAAATAAACCAGTCGCTAATTTATGATAAAATTATTTGTAAATAATACTGAAGTTGACATTGACCAAGACGAGACAAACGTCACGGTTAACTATTCCATTGAGGCGATTGACTTAAATAATATTAAAGGGGCACATTCTAAAAGAAATGTAAAGATACCAGCAACAAAAACCAACTTAGAAATATTTGAAAACATTCAGGAAATAGGGTCAGTAATTACAGATGCCTATAAATTATTTGATGCAAGGTTAGAGGCAAATGGAGTGCCAATTTTGGTGGGCAAAGGTAGGGTTGATTCAGGTTCTTTAAATTCAATTAACTCAGGTTTTCAGGCAAAGGATTTTAAAATATCTTTGATAGGAAATAATGCCGATTGGTTTTCAGATGTTGGAAATATTTTAGTAAGAGATTTAGGTTGGAATGATTTGACCATATCAACGGCAAGTATAAAAATTAATTATAACCCAACAACTGCTGAGGCTTGTTTTATTTTAATTAAATATAGGGCGTGGGAAAATGAAACCTACATTTTAGACAACGAGTTAAGTCCAGCAATTTTTATTTGGCAAATACTTGAAAAGGCTTTTGCTAATAAAGGAT
>Ga0315905_10004575_pt1 | contig 14137 bp, 12 predicted proteins | sample LakEriMetagenome_5_FD_203522 | JGI IMG/M metagenome (GOLD analysis project Ga0315905, IMG submission 203522) | Freshwater fungal communities from buoy surface, Lake Erie, Ohio, United States - Buoy 4 MA121 | ecosystem: Environmental > Aquatic > Freshwater > Lake | place: USA: Lake Erie, Ohio... | reverse complement strand
ATTTTTGGAATTGCACTTAGTGTTGGTCTAGTTGGTTTAACTGCAGCGATTTTGGCTTCGCCCTATCGTGTTGAACGCTTTATGGTTTTCCTTAATCCTTTTGCTGAAGATCAATACAAGCTCTATGGATGGCAACCTGCCCACAGCTTGCTAGGCCTTGCTAGTGGTGGCTTTTTTGGTGTCGGGTTAGGTGCAAGTCGTCAAAAGTGGGGCAACTTGGCTGAAGCTCATACAGACTTTATCTTTGCTGTTATCGGTGAGGAACTTGGATTATTCGGCACAATCGCAACACTGTTATTGCTCAGTATTTTGCTCTTTTCAATTTTCAAATTAGCTCTTCGCGCACATGATCCTATGGTTCGTTATGTCGCATCTGGATTTGGTTGCTGGGTTGCGATTCAAACAATTCTAAACATTGGCTCTGCTATTAGCGTTCTGCCGGTTGTGGGTGTGACGCTGCCATTTGTTTCATACGGTGGCTCTGCTCTTATCGCCACGTATATGGGAATCGGCTTTGTGTTGGGTGCTGCTCGCAGAGACCCAGTAATCTATAAAGAATTAAAGGAAACAGGTATTCCATGGCTACGGTAGTTCTAGCAGGCGGCGGCACAGCTGGCCATGTTGAACCAGCCTTAGCTGTTGCTCGTAAATGGAAAATCTCTCACCCAGATGACCGTCTAATTTTTCTAGGAACCTCATCTGGGCTTGAAACTACTTTGGTGCCTGCAGCAAATTTTGAACTACATCTGATCCCACGAGTTCGGATCTCACGCAGGCCATCCGCATCATGGTTGAACATCCCATTTGATTTAATCTCATCTGTTCTAGAATCAAAGAAGGTAATCAAGAGGTCCGATGTTGTTATTGGCTTCGGGGGATATGTGAGCGCTCCGGCCTATATTGCCGCCCAGATTTCTGGAGTTCCTATCGTTATTCATGAGGCAAATGCCAAGCCTGGTTGGGCAAATCGCTTGGGAGCAGCATTTTCAGAGCACCTAGCTGTTGCACACCCTGTTGATTCTGGAAAGTTTGAGCACGCACTATTAGCTGGCCTGCCTTTGCGTTCAGATGTTGCGAAAGCATTTAGTGATTCACAACCTGATTGGAACGCTGCCCGCCGTGCTGCAAAGCTGCGACTGGGTTTTCCAGCAGATGCGCCATTGATATTTGTGATGGGCGGATCACAGGGATCTGTAGCGATTAACAAGGTCATTGAGTCATCGGTAGATATGTTTAATCAAAAAGGTTTGTCAGTTTTGCACTCGGTTGGAAAACTCAACGCTTTGCCTCAGGCTAAAGGCGGGTATAAACCTGTTGCTTATGTGGATGCGATGGCAGATGCGTATCTGGCTGCTGATGTGATCATTGGGCGCAGCGGAGCTGTTACATGCAGCGAATTTAGAGCCCTTGGCCGTTACGCTCTTTTCGTGCCTCTACCAATAGGAAATGGCGAGCAGTTTGTTAATGCCGCATCCCTGGTTGCAGACAAGCGCGCAGAAGTGATTAGCCAAAGAGAATTTACTGCAGATTATTTGAACTCTCACATTGCCGGATTATTGGCAAAGTCAGCTGCAGCCCCCTTGGGCGGAAATGGCGCAGATCTACATGCTGCCGAAAAGATTGTGGCACTTGCTGAGTTTGCGATGAAGCCATGACTCAAACTTTGTCTTCATTAGTTGGCAAGCGCATTCACTTCATTGGTATAGGTGGTGCCGGAATGAGTGGATTAGCACGCATTGCTTTATCCCACGGCATTACAGTCAGTGGGTCTGATGCAAAGGATTCATCCGTTGTCATTGCACTTTCAGCATTAGGTGCGACTGTTGCAACTTCACATGATGCCTCACATGTTGATGGCGCAGATCTGGTTGTCTATTCAACTGCTATCTCTGCCAACAACCCTGAAAGAGCAAGGGCTGCAGAGTTAAAGATTCCTATTTTGACCCGCGCTGCAGCGTTGGCAGTTCTCATGTCTGAATCAAAGAGTGTTGCAGTTGCAGGCACACATGGAAAAACAACTACATCATCAATGCTGGCAGTTGCGCTGCAGGCATGTGCTGCAGATCCATCCTTTGCAATTGGCGGAACAATCACCGCCTCCGGCTCTAATGCACATCGTGGCACTGGCGAGATCTTCGTGGCTGAAGCTGATGAGTCAGATGGTTCATTTATTGAGTACCACCCCTTTGCCGCCATCGTTACAAATGTTGAGCATGACCATGTGGACTTTTTCCCAACCCCAGAGTCTGTGGCACAAGCCTTTAGAGAGTTTGCCGCAACGATTAAACCTGAGGGCTTCCTTACTTATTGCGCCGATGATGCGGGGGCTGTGGCCCTTGCTGGCACAACTAAGAATGTGCAGTTGATTTCCTATGGAGTAGCAGAAGGTGCCGATCTTCATATTGACCAGATTGAGTTGATGACCATGGGTTCATCTGCTCGCGCAGTGTGGAATGGAAAGAGTGTTGGGCACATTGAGTTGCAAGTTCCGGGCCACCACAACTTATTAAATGCAGCAGGTGTATTAGCAACAGGACTAAAGCTAGGTTTTGGCGCAGCTGAATTACTGACTGGATTGGGCACATTCCGGGGGACTGGACGTCGCTTCGAACTTATTGGAACTGTTCATGGAGTTCGTGTGATTGATGATTACGGCCATCACCCAACAGAGATTCAAGTGACGCTAGAGGCGGCGCGTCGCTATGCAGCAGATGGTCGTTTGATCGTAGTTTTCCAGCCACACAGATACTCCAGAACAAAAGCATTTGCACCGGCCTTTGCAGCTGTTCTTGATTCGGCAGACAGGGCAATTGTTCTAGAGGTCTATGCAGCAAGTGAAAAGCCAATAGAAGGTGTCACATCAAAGTTGATTACTAGCCAAATGAAGAAGGGTGAGTACATCCCTAACTTTGTTGAGGTTACAGATTCAGTCATTGAAATGGCTGAGCCTGGCGATGTGATCATGACGTTAGGCGCGGGTGATGTCAGCTCCCTTGCACCAATTATTGTCGATGGCTTGAATCGACGTTTTGCATAGCCATGAATCGTCGTCTCATACTTCTTGTTTCCACAGTCCTTCTTGTTGGCGCCGCATACATCCTTGGCTGGTCCACACTATTTACTGTCAGCTCCATCGAAATCAAAGGAGCTAGCTCGCAAGTAAGTTCTGGGATTGTCAAAGGACAAAAGCTTGCTCGCGTTGAGCCTCGCGCAGTTGCAGCAAAGTTTGAAACTCTTGATTGGGTAGATAGCGCAAAGGTTTCTAGAAACTGGATCAATGGCAAGGTCACTATTGATTTAACGGAGCGAACACCTGTTGCGATCTATAACAACAAGGTCATAGATTCGACGGGCAAGAGCTTTGTACTGCGAGGAACACCATCAACACCACTGGTCCAGATCCAAGCCGGTGATTTAGCAGCAGCCACAAAGGCGGTCACTTTCTTTATGACACTTCCAGCAGACCTCAAGGAAGCATTGAGTGTTGTTAAGGTCCGAGGTTCCGGTGCTCTTGTCTTAGTTGTTAATAATGCTGGCAAGAATCTTGAGATCCGTTGGGGCGTTGATGGCGAGAATGAATTGAAATTAAAGGTTTATAAAGCACTTATTGCGTTGCCAGAAAATGCATCGTTAAAAAGAGTTGATGTATCGGCACCACATGCACCAATCGTTAAATAATTATTGAGATTACGACACGGTAAACACTTCATGTCGGTGTTTGATAATCACCCGTATGCGCTTTAGGTTCGCCTTATAGAAAAGCATTGAATAGTAAGTCTCAAGTTGAGGTTTATGGTTCATAAGGAGGAAATACAGTGGCTTCACCACAAAATTATTTAGCGGTCATCAAAGTTGTCGGCATTGGTGGCGGTGGAGTTAACGCAATTAATCGCATGATCGATGTTGGATTAAAAGGCGTCGAGTTCATTGCAATTAATACAGATGCACAACATTTGTTAATGAGTGATGCAGATGTGAAATTAGATATTGGTCGCAAGACAACTCGCGGACTTGGCGCAGGTATGGATCCAGATAAGGGTCGTGAAGCTGCACTAGATCACGCAGATGACATTGAAGAAATCTTGCGCGGTGCAGACATGGTCTTTGTTACTGCAGGAGAAGGTGGCGGAACCGGAACAGGCGCTGCACCAATCGTTGCAAAGATTGCAAAAGATATTGGTGCGTTAACAATTGGTGTTGTTACTCGTCCATTCTCATTTGAAGCAAAGTTGCGTTCTGCTCAAGCAGATGTTGGTATCGAGGCACTACGCGCTGAAGTAGATACATTGATTGTTATTCCTAATGATCGCTTGCTTGCAATTTCAGATCGCACAATCACTTTGGCTGATGCTTTTAAGAGCGCGGATCAAGTATTGCTTTCTGGCGTGCAGGGAATTACAGAGATCATTACTCAACCAGGTCTGATCAACCTTGACTTTGCAGATGTTAAAGCTGTGATGTCAGGAGCTGGTTCTGCATTGATGGGAATTGGTTCTGCTCGCGGTGAGAACCGAGCAATACGTGCGGCTGAACTTGCAATCTCAAGTCCACTTCTTGAAGCTTCAATTGATGGTGCTATGGGTGTTCTGCTTTCTGTTTCAGGTGGATCCGATCTTGGTTTGTTCGAAGTAAATGAGGCGTGCGAGCTAGTTCAATCAGCTGTGCACCCAAATGCAAAGTTCATCTTTGGAACAACTATTGATGATGCACTCGGTGATGAAGTTCGAATTACCGTTGTGGCAGCAGGCTTTGAAGGCGGGGAACCTAAGCGGGTTTCAACGCCAACGATCAATGCTGCAACACTGGGTGGGGTAGCAGATCCGATTGCTTCAAATGATCCAATCTCTGTTGCTTTAGATCTTGGCAATGACACACCAAAGCGTCGCGTGACCTTTGAGGAGCTCGTTGCAGAGGATGAAATCGACGTCCCTGACTTCATGAAGTAAGGCTTTGCCTCACTTTTTCACCGATAGACGCAAAGGCTCCAGCCTTGGCGTATATGAATCCTTGAACTTTGGCTTTCATGTTGGTGATGATTCATCTGCAGTAGCAGCCAATCGTGAACTATTAGGCAATACGCAATTCATGAATCAAGTACATGGCAACGATGTTGTTGTAGTTGATCATGTGCTCCCTCAAGAGCCAACATGTGATGCTCTGATTACTACAACTAAAGGTATTTCGCTAGCGGTCATGGTGGCAGATTGCATTCCGCTGCTGCTTATTTCACAAGAGGTGGTAGCTGCTGTGCACGTGGGACGTGCAGGTTTAGTCAATAAGGTTGCGATTAAAGCGCTGCATCACATGCGCACTCTGGGTGCGATCGAAGTGCATGCAATTCTTGGGCCATCTATCTGTGGCAAGTGCTATGAAGTGCCATTTCAAATGCAACAAGATGTGATTGCAGATCATCCACGTGCATTTTCAACTACACATCAAGGAACTCCAGGGCTTGATCTGCCTGCTGGCTTGATCGCAGATCTTGCTGTTGAGGGTGTTTCCTATGAGACATCATTGATCTGCACAAAAGAGGATCCGCTCTATTATTCTCACCGCAGGGATAATCCAACTGGACGTTTTGCGGGGGTAGTGAGCTTATGAACCGCAAAGAAGAGCTGTTTAGCAACTTAGAGTTAGTACGTTCAAAGATCGCCAAAGTGGCAGATCACGAAGTGACCCTGATCGCCGTTACCAAGACTTTTCCGGTAAGTGATGCAGAGATTTTGCATGAATTGGGTGTTCGAGACTTTGGTGAAAACCGAGATGCTGAAGGGGCTGAAAAGGCAGGAATTGTTTCTGGCACCTGGCATTTTCAGGGACAGATCCAAAGCAACAAGTTGAAATCGATCACTTCCTGGGCCTCATTTATTCACTCCTTAGATGACCCACGACATTTTGAAATAATTGAAAAAGTTGCACCGCATCCTTTGCAGATATTCCTGCAGGTTTCATTAGATGGTGCCCATCATCGCGGGGGAGCAGGTTTAGAAGATTTGTATTCCTTGGCTGCTTTAGTTGAAAAATCACCAACCCACACCCTGGCCGGTCTGATGTCAGTGCCGCCGGTGGAGATGAATCCGGACGAGGCTTTTGCTCAATTAGCAGTGATTCATAAGGAGTTTATGGAGGTTTTTCCTGCAGCCAAATCTTTATCTGCTGGCATGAGTGGGGACTATGAAGCAGCTATTTCCCATGGTGCGACACATGTGCGCGTAGGTTCATCAATCCTCGGTTCTCGCTCACCCCACCTATAACCTTTACCTATGTCTAATCCAATGCGTCGTATCGGAAACTATCTTGGCTTGATGGATGATCCTGAGTTTGATACTCCTCAAGCAACTTCTACTCCAGCTGTTGGAACAACCGGTGATGTTCGCATCAAGACTCGCGAAGCTCGTTCAGTATCGGCGGTTCGTCACTCATCAGCTGTTGAAGTAGCACCACAGCTTGATCTTCCAGTTTTAGATCGCATCATTACTTTGCATCCTCGTTTCTATAACGAAGCGCGCACAATTGGTGAGCACTTCCGCATGGGAAACCCAGTGATCATTAATCTGACCGATATGGATGAGTCAGAGCACAAGCGCCTAGTTGATTTTGCAAGTGGACTTGCTTTTGGTTTGCACGGAACTATTGAGCGCGTAACCAAGAAGGTATTTTTGATTTCACCTGCAAATGTCAACGTCAGCATCGAAGACAAATCAGCTGCTGCACAAGCAAGCTTTTTTAACCAGAGCTGACCTATGTTGAGCGTGGGCTCATTGCTTGCAACAATCCTGCAGGTATTTCTCTTTGCACTTCTGGGGCGTTTGATCTTTGATTATGTTCAAATGTTTTCTCGCACCTGGCGCCCAAGTGGCCCAGTGTTGTATTTAGTCGAAGCCATTTACACGATCACTGACAAGCCAATGAAGTTTGTTGGACGATTCGTCCCACCACTTCGACTTGGAGCAGTCAGCTTAGATATGAGTTTCATTGTGCTCTTTTTCGGAACACAATTACTGATGGGCCTAGTAAGAGGTCTTTAGTTTTTAACTAGTACGACCTCAACACCAACTTCTGCATCAGTTACAGCTAGTGAGCTGTCCCGCACCATAGATAAAGCCAAAACCTCATCTGCGATGTGCTGTTTGTCAGATTCAATTGCTGCTGCAATTTCTTCCGTTGCATTCCACGTTAGATTGATTCGATCTGAGATGTCCAAGCCATCACTCTTTCGACGCTCCTGAATAAATCTGATTACCTCTCGCACGCTGCCAGCTGCAATCAAAGCAGGGGTGAGTTCTAGGTCAAGTGCAACGCTTTCTCCATCATGAGAAGAAACGCTCCATCCGCTCTTTGGCACTTCAGTGATTACTAGGTCATCTAATGCAATCTCCCAGGTGCCTACCTTTGTTGAACCTGCTCCGCGCAAAGTCTTTACCAACGCAGTTGCATCGGTTGCAGCGATCGCCTTTGAGATCTCCTGCACCGCCCCACCAAACTTGGCACCGAGTGATTTGAAGTTAGCTTTAACGCTGATATCTACTAGGTCGCCATCTGCTGAGGCAATATCTTCAAGAGTTTGAACGTTGAGTTCATCAGCAATTTGCTCACGCATTTGTTCTGGCAGGGTTGACCAACCACTTGCTGCGATCAGTGCGCGGCCCAGAGGTTGGCGAATCTTTATTCCAGATTCCGCCCGCGTTGCACGACCAAGTTCAACAATGCGTCGGGTTAACGCAACCTGTGATCCAAGTTCTGTATTAATTGCAGAGCTTTGCGCAACTGGCCAATTAGTTAAGTGCACAGAGTCTGCAGCTGTTGCATCTGTTGGACGCACAAGTTCTTGCCACACCTGCTCAGTAATAAATGGAACCAGGGGAGCGAGCAGCTTTGTCAGTGTTACTAAGCATTCATGCAAAGTTCCAAGAGCTGCCGTGTCGCCATCCCAGAAACGACGACGAGAGCGGCGCACATACCAGTTCGATAAATCATCGATAAAGCGAGCAAGTGCTCGGCCTGCAATTTGTGAATCAAAATCTTCTAGGGCTGCATCAACTTCTTGAATCAAGATATTGAGTTCAGAGATGATCCAACGATCCATTAAAGGACGCTCTGCAAGTGCTGGTGTTTGTGAAATTTCAAAGTTAGAAGCATTTGCATAGAGAGCATGGAAGGAAACGGTGTTCCAGTAGGTTAACAAGGTCTTTCGAACAACTTCGTTCAGGCTGTCATGTCCTACGCGGCGTGCTGCCCAAGGAGATCCGGCGGCCAACATGTACCAACGAACAGCATCCGCCCCGTGTTGATCCATAAGTGCCATTGGCTCTAGAACATTGCCTAGGTGCTTACTCATCTTGCGACCATCCTTATCCAGGATGTGGCCAAGGCAGAGCACTGTCTTATAAGAAGATTGATCAAAGACCAATGTTCCGATTGTCATTAGTGTGTAGAACCAACCGCGAGTTTGGTCAATTGCTTCGCAAATAAAGTCCGCAGGGTATGAAGCTTTAAACTTTTCTACAGATCCCTCTTTGTGTGGGTATCCCCATTGCGCAAATGGCATCGCACCAGAGTCATACCAACAGTCAATAACTTCAGGCACACGTGTCATTGTTTCTGAGCACTCTGCACATGCAAAGGAAATGTCATCGACAAAGGGACGGTGTGGATCAAGGTTTGAGAGTTCTTGTCCGGCCAATTCACCAAGTTCTTTCAGAGAATCAACACAGATCTCATGCTTGTTTTCACAGCGCCAGATAGGTAGTGGTGTTCCCCAAAAACGGTTACGCGAGAGCGCCCAGTCAATGTTGTTGTTCAGCCAATCGCCATAGCGACCTTCTTTAATTGTTTCTGGGTGCCAATCAGTCTTGGCGTTTTCACGAAGGAGTGCATCTTTGATTGAAGTGGTGCGGATGTACCACGATGGTTGTGCGTAATACATCAACGCTGTGTGACAGCGCCAGCAGTGCGGATAGGTGTGCTCATACTGCTGATGCTTATAAAGGGCGCCACTTGCCTTTAACTCTTTGACCAAAGGCTTATCTGCATCTTTAAAGAACATTCCAGCAACAACTGGAACTTCAGGCAAGAAATGCCCGTCAGGTGCAATTGGGTTTACTACAGGTAATCCATAGCTACGGCACACCGCTAAGTCATCTGCGCCAAAGGCAGGTGCTTGGTGAACTAATCCAGTTCCATCTTCAGTTGTTACATACGTTGCAAGAACAACAAAGTGGGCATCAGGGATTTCAATGTAATCAAATGGACGCTTATAGGTAACGCGCTCAAGCTCTTTACCCAGCATGGTCTTGAGGATCTTCTTCTCGCCCTTAACCGCATCCATCAAGTTCTTGGCAACAACTAATACTTCTGTTGTTTCTTCTTTTGTAACTTCAATGGCAACGTATTCAACATCTGGGTGAACAGCAATTGCAGTGTTAGAAACTAGCGTCCACGGGGTAGTGGTCCATACCAATAGAGATGCCTTAAGGGCTACAAGATCACCTGATGTAATAGGAAAGCGAACAAAGACAGAAGGATCTGTAACTGTTTCATACCCTTGGGCTAATTCGTGATCTGATAATCCAGTTCCACAACGCGGGCAGTACGGTGCAACGCGATGGTCTTGAACAAGTAGACCCTTCTTCCAGATCTCTTTTAAGGACCACCATACTGATTCAACATATTCAGGTGACATCGTCCAATAGGCCTCATCAAAATCAACCCAGAAGCCCATGCGATCTGTCATATCTGTAAAGGCGCTTACGTGGCGCTGAACTGATTCGCGGCACTTGTCATTAAATGGTGCAATTCCATATTTTTCAATGTCGCCCTTGCCAGAAAATCCCAACTCTTTTTCAACAGCGATTTCAACAGGCAAGCCGTGACAATCCCATCCAGCTTTACGTGTTACCTGCTTGCCTTTCATTGTGTGAAAACGTGGGAACAAATCTTTAAACACACGTGCTTCGATGTGGTGAGTTCCTGGCATTCCATTTGCAGTTGGTGGACCTTCATAAAATGTCCAGGTTGGTGCGCCTTCTCGGGCTGCAACTGTTTTTTCAAAGATTGAGTTATCGCGCCAGAACTTTAAAATTGAGTGTTCGACGGCAGGCAGATCAACTGCTGCTGGGATGGCGCGAAATGACATAAAAAAATCCTCCAGAAAACAATCTCTGGAGGGACGATCGCTGCATTTGCAGCTTTCGCGGTACCACCCGCCTTGCACACCGTGGTGTGCCACTTCTTATCTTGCGTGCTGGTTCTAGATGAGCGCTAGCCCATTTCTTCCTGCTGGCTCGTGAGGTGATATCCCCGTCAACGCCACTTACGCGAGGGTTTAAGTGTAGGTCATAGAGATATAAAAAATTGCCCGTGGCGTAATTGGTATAGGTGCCCCCTTGGGCATAAGGTTCGCGACATGCCTAAGAAGCCTGTTAAAAAAGCAGCCGCCAAGAAGGCTGCTGCAAAAAAGGCTCCTGCCAAGAAGGTAGCGAAAAAGGCTCCAGCTAAAAAAGCAGCCGCCAAGAAGGCTCCCGCAAAGAAGGTAGCGAAAAAGGCTCCTGCCAAGAAAGCAGCCGCGAAAAAGGCGGCTCCTGCTAAGAAGTCAGCGGTTAAGAGCATTCCTGTTAAAAAAGCTGCAGGAAAGCCATTTCCATCAAAGACCACTCTTACTGTTGATGAAAAATCTCAAACAGTCTCTGTTTCAACAGTTACAGCACCAATTGTCGCTCCAGTTATTGAAGAGCGCCGGTTGGTTATGCCACCTCCACCACGTCCTGCAAAGAGTGGCAAGAAGGTCGCACCACTTAAGCCAATCAAGGTTGCTCCAACTCCAGTAGTTGTCAGCGAAAGTGAAGCTCCCTGGAGTAATGCTGAAATTAAAGCGGTCCGCACCGATATTTCAAAGGAGCTGGAACGCCTCCGTAAAGAACTCGCAATTGTTGAACTTGAAATGGATGAATTGATTCAAGAATCTGGCGAAGGTGCTGGAGATGATCAAGCAGATGCAGGAACAAAAACTTTTGAGCGCGAGCATGAGATGTCACTTGTGATTAATGCACGCGACATGGTTTTACAAACAGAGCGCGCACTAGAGCGTATTGATAACAAGACCTATGGAAATTGTGAAGAGTGCGGAGCGCCAATTGGCAAAGCACGTCTTCAGGTATTTCCTCGCGCAACTCTCTGCATGCTGTGCAAGCAGAAGGAAGAACGGCGCTAACTGTGCGCATGTGGCGGACACTCTTTGGTGTTGCCTGGTTCGTTTGGATCCTCGACTTAGCAACAAAGATCTGGGCTGTCAGCGCACTTTCCAATAAACCAGATATCAAAGTATTGGGATCCTTTTTTCAATTGACCTTAGTTCGAAACTCTGGTGCTGCTTTCTCCTTTGCAGAAGGTGCGACCATCTTTTTAACAATCTTCGGATTAATTGTGTTGGGTCTAATTTTTTACTTCTCACCTCAAATTACCTCTAAAGGATGGGCTGTGGTTTTAGGCCTAGTAATGGGTGGGATTCTTGGCAATTTAGTAGATCGAATCTTCCGCGAACCAGGTGTTTTACGGGGACATGTGATTGATTGGATGCAGTTGCCGTATTGGCCAATTTTTAACATCGCAGACTCAGCAATTGTGATTGCTGCGCTGCTTTCAATGGTACTTACTACCCGAAATATCCCACCCATAACAAAGGTAGGCTCATAGGTATGAGCAATCGCATCGCCCGCACATTAACCGTTCCTGAAGGGGTTGCAGGCGAACGTATTGATAGCGCATTGACTCGAGTTTTAGGACTCTCTCGTACAGCTGTTGTTAAATTGCTAGAAGATGGTGACATCACTACCGGTGGCAAGCCAATGCCTAAGTCAGATCGTGTGAGCGCGGGACAAGTAATTGAAGTATTGATGCCAGAGCCGATTAACTCTGATCCAATTCCTTTAACTCCTATTGACGGCCTAAGTATTGTTTATGACGATAGCGACATCGTTGTGATTGATAAGCCGGTGGGATGTGCGGCGCACCCAAGTCCAGGATGGACAGGCCCAACAGTTGTTGGTGCGTTGATGGCAGCTGGTTACTCAATTTCAACATCTGGTCCAGCAGAGCGTCAAGGAATTGTTCATCGCCTAGATGTTGGCACAAGTGGATTAATGATTGTTGCAAAAAGTGATGCAGGCTTTCACGTTCTTAAAGATGCCTTTCGTAATCGCACAGTCGATAAGATTTATCACGCAATGGTGCAAGGTCATATGGATCCAACTACAGGAACTATTGATGCGCCAATTGATCGACATCCAAAAGAGGATCACCGTTTTGCAGTGATGGCAACCGGAAAAGAATCAATCACCCATTATGAGGTCATCGAGTTTTATCGTGGCGTGTCAATGGTGAAAGTTGAATTAGAAACAGGTCGCACTCACCAAATCCGTGTTCACTTTTCCGCTCTTCATCATCCTTTGGTGGGGGATACGACGTATGGAGCAGATCCGGTACTAGGTAAGAGTTTAGGAATGTCTAGACCTTGGCTTCACGCTGCTGAACTCAACTTTGCCCATCCGGTGACAGGCAAGGCGCTTCACTTCGAAGCGCCATACCCAGCCGATCTCACACGCTCGCTGGCGTTGCTTTCCGACGCCGTTCTTCCATAAGCACTAATCTCGCCAATCATGCCCAACGATAATTTCGTACATCTGCACGTCCATACCGAGTATTCCATGCTCGATGGAGCGGCTCGCGTTGGCGATTTAATGTCTGAGGTTAAGGCCCAAGGCATGCCGGCAATTGCAATGACAGATCACGGCAATGTTTTTGGTGCATTTGATTTTTATAAAGCCGCCAAAAGTGCTGATGTAAAGCCAATCATCGGAATTGAAGCCTATGTTGCACCAGAATCACGGTTTGATAAAAAGCGTGTGCAGTGGGCCGCTGGTGGAGAAGATGATGTGTCAGGTGGTGGTGCATATACGCACATGACAATCTTGGCTGAAAACAATCAAGGCCTTGCAAATCTATTTAGATTATCTTCTCTAGCTTCTTTGGAAGGTTATTACTACAAGCCGCGCATGGACCGCGAGCTCTTAGCAACCTACTCAAAGGGATTGATTGCAACAACAGGCTGTCCGGGTGGAGAAATCCAAACTCGTCTACGTATGGGTGCATACAAAGAAGCGATCAAAGCAGCTAGTGCATATCGAGATATCTTCGGTGCAGAGAATTTCTATCTAGAGGTAATGGATCACGGGATTGAAATCGAAGCCCGCGTTAAGCAGGATCTACTAAAACTTGGCAAAGAGTTGGGATTACCACTACTGGCTACCAACGATCTTCACTACACAAAGCAATCAGATGCGCCTGCCCATGAAGCGTTGCTATGTGTGCAGTCAGGTTCAACACTTGCAGACCCCAAGCGCTTCAAGTTTGATAACGACACTTTCTATGTCAAGACTGCAGCACAAATGCGAGAGCTCTTTAAAGAAATTCCAGAAAGCTGTGACAACACATTACTTATTGCGGAGCGTTGCAACATCACACTTCGCGAGAATGAGAACTTGCTGCCACAGTTCGAGGTGCCAGCAGGTGAGAGTGAAGATTCCTGGCTCAAAAAAGAGGCAGAACGTGGTCTGAAAGCTCGTATGGGAGATCGCTTAACCGCCGAGCATGAAACTCGTTTGCAGTATGAACTTGGCGTTATGGAAAAGATGGGCTTTCCGGGTTACTTTCTTGTAGTTGCAGACCTTGTTGCTCATGCAAAAGAGGTTGGTATTCGTGTTGGTCCAGGTCGTGGATCTGCAGCAGGTTCACTTGTTGCCTATTCACTAGGAATCACAGGACTTGATCCACTAGAGCATGGCCTTTTGTTTGAGCGATTCCTTAATCCAGAGCGTATTTCAATGCCTGATATTGACTTGGACTTTGACGAGCGCAGGCGCAGCGAAATGATTCGATATGCCACCAATAAGTATGGTGAAGATCGAGTTGCTCAGATCATTACCTACGGAACCATTAAATCAAAGCAAGCAATCAAGGACTCAACACGAGTACTTGGATATCCATATGTGATTGGTGAAAAACTAACAAAAGCCTTGCCTCCCAGTGTTATGGGCAAAGACATTTCCTTAAGTGGAATCTTTGATTCAAAGGATGATCGCTA